>Ga0265292_1000060_pt1 | contig 245910 bp, 265 predicted proteins | sample Munlanlewell296A_FD_189080 | JGI IMG/M metagenome (GOLD analysis project Ga0265292, IMG submission 189080) | Leachate microbial communities from a municipal landfill in Southern Ontario, Canada - Leachate well 296A | ecosystem: Engineered > Solid waste > Landfill > Unclassified | place... | reverse complement strand
CATTTGATCAAAAAAGAATTTTGGCTGAACAAAATTTCTTGAAAATATTAAAAATAAATGAAAAAGACGCTTGCAAATTAAACACAGTCGTCAACACTCCATCATTTGCAAACCCTAAAGAAGCAGGAATAAATTACAAGCTTAGTTTTTGTGACAAATAAAAAATTTGCCACCACTTTCAGTAACTAATCCTTTAATTCCCATTATTGATAAAGTAGACCCAATTTCAATAACACTCCATTAAATAAAAGTATGCTACAAAAATATACTTTATAAAAGTATTAATTAGTTCCTAGTTAAGTAGGAACTAGGAACTTTTTCATTTTTTTATTTTCACCTTCTAAAGAAGTTTGGATTCAATCAATAAGTGTAATTGTATGCAAAATATTGTAATATAATATTGATACATATATGTTTAAAAAACTTGCCCTAATTATTCTCTCGTCTATTCTCTTTTTAAATTCTATGGCTATACCTCTCACTGCCCTAGCAGAAGAGCCTCCACCAAGCACTTGGTATAACCAAGGTTTTACTGATTGGTACGCAAAAGTCTACGGTGACGAATCCCCCCCATCTGAAATATTTGGAGAAAGATATACTGCAGCCCAAGTTCAATGGATAATTTATAGTCTTTTCTCATTCCCAATTAACTTCTTGGGATCAAATGTACAAGAAATTGTTGCCTGTGGATTGGCTGCATCTTCGGGTGGACTAAATATTATTGCTGATGCTGTTTGTGGAGTAAAAATATATGATTTTATTAAACCAATCATAGAATCTGCCCCATGGATCGCTAATTCTACGAATTTACCAAATTTAACGTTTACGCAATCTGTATCATTTGATTATCAGAATAGGCCTATTTCAGGAATTAAATATACCGCAAATTTAATCACGAAATTTACTTCTATACCAACGGTAAATGCACAAGGTTTTGGATTTGGTGCAGTTGATGGGCTTCAAATGTATTGGCAAGGGTTTAGAGACATTGCCTATGCGTTAACAGTTCTTGTTGTAATAGTTTTTGCTTTTATGATAATGTTTCGGGTTAAACTATCCCCTCAACTTGTAATATCAGTTCAATCTGCCCTGCCAAAAGTATTCATGGCTTTAATTCTGGCAACTTTTTCATATGCTATTGCAGGTTTTGTAATTGATTTATCTTATGTGGTCGGTGGTTTGTTTGCCTCCTTAATGAATCTTGCTGGCTTTGCTAGTAGCTTTACTGAAGCGTGGAACCAAATTGTACCGATTAGCGGAACAAATGATTGGGGGGCATTTTATATTCTTCCATGGATGCTTATATATTCAATTTTATTTTTTATAACAGCTTTTATTACTCTCGTAGGGACAGTTTCTGGTTTATCTGTTTACGGATTCCTTGCAAGCATAATAATGATGATATTTACTATTTGGGTTCTAATACTTATGATTTGGTACACTATTACACTTCCGTTCAAATTAATCAAAACTTTGATTAGCCTATTACTTTCAATTGTAATCGCACCAGTCCAAATAGTTATTGGTGCCTTGGTGCCAGCCATTGGTTTTGGAATGTGGCTTAGAAAAATAATTGCAGAGGCTTTTGTCTTTCCTTTAACTGGTTTATTTTTATTTCTTGCTTGGAAAACACTAATTGCTTCGATGAATGCTAGCTTTGGACAACTTGCACAAAATCTATTCCCTGGTGATAACCCTGCTCAAGACCTGTGGGCACCACCTATATTGGGATCTAGTGATGACATGGCAGGGATATTATGGCTTGCAGTTAGTTTTACTTTTATAACAATGATTCCTAAGGCGGTTGATATCATGAAGATGCTTGTCATGGGTGCCAAATTCGACTTCGGAACTGCAATGGGAGAGGCGTTAGGACCTCTACAATGGGGTCAGAAACAAATTACTAGATCTCAGATAGGTCAAGCTGCTCTTGGCGGCATAGGTTTAACCGCTGGAGCCAACATGGTTGAAAAAATGGAAGGAAGTGACTGGGGTAAGACATTACTTAGAAAAACTGCTAAATGGACTGGGATTTCTGACGAAAATGCTAAAGTTTTGGCTGCCAACTGGAGGAATAAGGCTCGGGGAGAAAAAGGATATTAAAATAATCCTACTTTTTAGGATTCGGTTCAGTGTAAGAAACTTTTGTTGGGGTGGTCTTATCAACAATGTCTTTAAGATCGGTAGCATCATTATTATACTGAACGGCAGCGTCTGCGTACCATTCAGCAATTGCGATTATCATTAACGCTAGAGTTTCATTATAGTGTTCAAAATCTCCTTTTTTAGAAGGTTCATAAAGAGCAACAGTTACACAATTTTGTATCTCTTCCCAGTAAGCAGTTTGTGTCATCTCTTTCCAACCGCCTTTATTCCAAATTTTAATTCCCTCTTTTACTAAAGCCGTATGAGTCACTAATAAATATGCAGCTTGCATTATTTCTATGAAACCTTTTGGAACTTCAATTTGTTCATAATTTTTATAATTAGGACTGGAAGGATGTAAACTTTTTCTAACTTCAATTTTCCAGTTTTCAGCTCGTGTACCAATATCCATTTTTTTAATCATTTCGCCTAGACCACCAGCCTTGTTATCCATAAAAGTGCCTACATATTTGGGATCTTGTCTGCCATACATCATCGTAATAACATCTTCAATCATTTTCATATTAACTTCCCAAGCATCTGGGGAATACCATGTCATGTTTTTGTAATCTGGGTCTTGAAGAGTTCCATATTCCTTATCATTAATTGTTTCAAATACAGTCTTATTTGTAACAGAATCTTTCATTACCTTATAAAGGTTAAAACTATCATACATTGGTTTAATGGGCATGGGCAGAGAGCAACCCTCTGCTGATAAATCGTAAATCCAGAGCATGGAGTCTAGTACTCTAAGTGCTTTTTCGTTAAACTGCATTTTTCCTCTTGATTTTTTAACTTGCTCTAATTCTAGATCATTAAGTTTTTTTTCTGCTTCACCGGGATATAAACCAATTGTTGCAGCACCTTTGGCTAACCCAGATCTTGCTAAAATTATAGGCTTTGGGTCTTTTCCCCTAGTTTCACCTAAAGCAATTAATACCATTTCATCCACTTTTGTTTTGTCTGGCCAAGGCATCATGTCTGTAACACCCCTACCTTTTTTAATTTTATAAATAAGTTCATGAACAAGTGGGGATCTACCGTTAACGCCATCTTGGCCGGTTTCAGGACCGGGAATTTCTGCTACAATTTTCCATCCATCCTTGCCTAATGGTTCATATTTAAATCTATATGATAATTCTGCAATATTTTGTGATCCAGTATTTAAATTATAACTTTGTTCATAAGCAAAATCTGCAAGTCTTGAACTAAATGGTTTAATTAAAGAATTCCAACCGCCAAGAATTCTATCTCTCACTGTTTCAACATCTTTTGCTAATTTGTAAAATGCATTTTTTTTATCTGCGGCTGCATTAAGAGTTGCAGCTGTCCTGGGTAAATCCTTAAGAATTTTTAATGCGCCAGTCTCAGCAAGTGCCTTCATTGTTGCCTCATATCTTCTTCTGTCTGACTCTAAATCAGCAGTAACATAGTAAGACAATAAACCAGTACAAAATTCTTTACCATTTATTCTTGTGTCTACTCCCGTCTTAGGGTCGTTCTTGTAATCGACAGTAGATGGGGTTGCAAAAAGATGTCGCAACAATATTCTTTCTGTTTGTGGCACTTTCATAAACATCTCTTGACCTTCGGGTTTAAAAGCATTAAATCTATTCATTGCTCCAACTGCTCTTTCAAAATGTTCTATGTCAGCGGTCATTCTAGAAATTTCATTACCTAAGTACTCTGTTTCAGGAATTTTCAATGCATCAATTTCAGGACGAGACAAACTTAATCCATCCAGTGGCTTCATCATCCCAATCATGTCTCCTTGGTTGATTGCTCCATGTCTTCTACCGGTTACCAGTAATTTAAAGGCTCCACTCTTGTCATAATAAAAATTTTTGAAACCGATTGTATGATTCTCGAGATGATGAAAGGATTTGATCCTAACTAAATTTTCATTTTGAACTTTTGCAAGACAACGAACTTCTGGTTTTGTAAAGCCTTCAAAACCGTCAACGTGTTGTACTGCTTGTTGAAAGTCTGTAACGTGTCGATCAACCATTTCAAGAGCTCTACCCACTGAAAAGTCACTAAAATTAAATCGAGTTCTTGCGTCCACTTGTAGTTGTTGTAATGGATCTATAAGTTCAATTCCAGCTTTGCGCATCTCATGTCTTAATTTCTCACGATCCTCCGGAATCTTATCTGTTTCAACATAATAATTAATTTTTGTTAACACAGGCATTTCCCAACGGGGTTCATCTTCATTTCCCCTTCCTCTGCCTTCTTTATTCAGCCTTGCTCTTTCTTCGTACTCTTTTTGTTGTTGTTGATAAGCTTCTTGTGGATTTAAACTATCAATTGACATACATAGATTTTACCACTTTTATTTATAGATAGCGAAAAATGTAATTTTGCTTTAGATAAAATATAAATCTTTGCTTTTCGTCTTTTTATGATATAACTATTTCTGTGGTAAAAATAAAGGTCCTTGTAGGTGGTTGTTTTGATATTTTACATATTGGTCACGTTAAATTTTTGAAGAAAGCTCGAAGTTTTGGTGATTATTTAATTGTTTTACTTGAATCTGACGAGAATATTAAAGAACTAAAAGGAAATAATCGCCCATTTCACAATTTAAAAGAAAGGAAAGAAACGTTAGAATCCCTAAAGTTTGTAGATAAAGTAATTTGTTTACCAAAAATTGTAACAAACAAAACATATGATAATTTAATTAAGAAAATTAAGCCAAACATTATTGCAATTACTGAAGATGACTCCATTAAAGATAAAAAATTAAGACAAACAAAATCAGTTGGAGCTAAATTAAAAGTAATTAAAAAATACAAATCCCGCTCCTCAACTCAAATTACAGAATTACTTGGATTTTAAATCTTTAAGTTCGACATTTTGAGGATATTTGAAAGAGTTCCTTTCTTTAACATTTTATGTGGTAGTTTGGGCATTTTATAATTTTTAAAATAAAAATTTCAAACTCGTTTATATTGCTAAAGTAACCCTGACAGGAGTCATGAATTGATTCCTCGGATCAACAGAGTAAACAGAGGCTTTGTTTAATTCTGGTCCCAAATATAATTCAATTGCTTCCTTTATATTCTTTTGAGCCTCTTCAAAAGTATCACCTTCCGAAAAACATCCGGCAAGATCTGGAACCGAGACAGAAAAACCACCTTCTGCTTCAGACGTAAAAACTGCGTTATATTCCATTATTCTTAAATTCTTTTTCATGATAGCTAAATTATATCATAGGATTTCAAATTTACTAACTTGTGAAAATGATCCAATAGTTGCACATATCACTTCACGAAGTAACCTATATATAGATACTGCTCTATGGAACAACATCCAATACCACAACAAATAAGCTCATATCAATTCAAGTTGGTTGGGGATATGACTTTAAAACAATTTTTTCAACTTGCTGGGGGTGTAATTATCAGTTTAATTTTCTACTCCACTTCCTTGCATCCACTTATCAAATGGCCTTTTATTTTATTTTTTGTAGGATTGGGTGCTGCTTTGGCATTCTTGCCTTTCCAAGAGAGACCTCTTGAAAAATGGATTATTGCTTTTTTTAGAAGTATTTATTCTCCCACATTATACTTCTGGAAAAAAACAGATAAACCTCCTGTATTTTACTCAGAAACAGCCATTGTACCAGAAATTCAGACTGTTCTTACATCAGGCCCAATAGTTGAAACAAATACTGTCAAACTTGAAGAGGCAGAAAAAACATTTTTACAAAAAATTAGTGGATTATGGAATGTATCTGGAGTGTCAACAGCTAATAGTCCACAGTCTACCAACGGAGTTGGCCAAGCTCTGCTTACAGTAGTTCAACCACCGACTTCAGACAGTAGATCACCAGCTGTAAGCATTCCTCGGCAAATTCCAACTATTATAACAAAATCAGCACCAAGGCTTGTTGTAGAAGAAAGTAACCCAACAATAAACAATAAACCTCTAACTACCGCTGTTGATATTCAAAAACTTGATAATAATCCAATAACTTCTAATACTGTAGAGTTTTCAATTGATGCTGCTCCGCCATCACCACCTATTGTAGTAAATACAATTGTTGGTCAAGTTATGGATATGGACAGAAAAATAATTGAGGGGGCAATTTTAGAAATTAAAGATTCAAATGGAAGACCCGTCAGAGCTCTAAAAAGCAACAAGGCAGGACATTTTATAATTGTTACACCTCTACAAAACGGCAAGTATGAGGTTACAATTGAAAAAGATGGATTTGTTTTTGAACCGGTTTCATTTGAAGCAATTGGAAATATGATTCCTGCAATTGCAATTAAAGGCACAAGAATATGAATGATTTTAAATTAAAAATTAAAAATTTCGTAGGTAAAATTCCCTATTTTGGCACCCCAGATGTCCCTCTAACATCGACAACTCAAGATTATTTACCAATCGCAGATATTGTTGATGATGTTGTTTTGTATAAAGATGGAGGAGCAGCAATTGTTCTTGAAACTTCTTCTTTAAACTTTGGACTATTATCAGAAAAGGAACAGGGTGCGGTAGTTGCAGCTTATGCTGCTTTAATTAACTCACTTTCTTTTTCAATCCAAATTATGATTAGAACTCAAAGAAAAGATATCTCACGTTATATTAAATATTTTGACGAACAATCGTCAAAAATAACAAACCCAAAGCTTATGGAAATAACTGCTGATTATAAACATTTTATAATGGAATCTATTAAAAAGAAAACGGTTCTTGGAAAGCACTTCTTCATAATAATTCCATTTAATCAGCTTGAACTTGGTGTTACAAAATCAGCGATGACTCTTCTTAAAAAGGGGCCTTTACCATTTCCAAAAGATTATGTATATAAAAAAGCAAAGATTACACTTTTCCCAAAGAGAGACCATTTAATAAGACAAGCGGGAAGACTCGGTTTAAAATTAAAACAATTAAATACGGCTGAATTAATTGATTTGTATTACACAATAAATAATCCTGAACCACCAGCAGTAAAGAAAGATATATGAAAAACACCACACAACAGTCAACAGCTAATAGTCCACAGTCTACCAACGGAGTTGGCCAAGCTCTGCTTACAGCAGCTCAACCGTCGACCGTAGACCCTAAGCCATTAGCAGATTCTAAACCGAAGGTTTTGAATCCAAACTTGTCTATATCAAGTGGAGAAATGCTTTTGCATGATGCAATTGCTTCGGAACATGTAGAGGTAGATTTTGATTTTGTTAAAGTGAACAATATTTACTTTAGAACTTTATTTGTATCAGGATATCCAAGATTTGTGGCTCCTGGTTGGCTTGAACCTGTGGTTAACTTTAATTCCTCTCTAGATATGAGTTTTTACATTTACCCTGTTGCAGGTAAATCAGTTCTCGATGATCTACGTAGAAAAATTGCAGAAATGGAAGCTGAACTTTCAACTGACATGCAAAGAGGAAGAATCGTTGATCCCGTAACTACCGCAAAACTTGAAGACGCAATGGTTTTACAAGAACAACTTGTAAAAGGCATTGAAAGATATTATGAATTTTCATTTTATATAACAATTCCAGCAAACTCTTTAGATGAATTAGACAATATAACCAAACAAATACAATCTACGTTGGGATCTCTTTTGATAGTTGCAAAAAATGCTTCATTAGATCAAAAGGAAGGTTTTCTTTCGTCTGCTCCTTATGGTCAAGACAGACTTGCAATCACTAGGAACATGGACACAACATCAGTTGCAACCACTTTTCCATTTACTTCAGCAGAGCTTTCATCAGACACGGGTGTTTTATATGGGATAAACTCACAAAACGGATCATTTATTATTTTTGATAGATTTTCTTTAGAGAATGGGAACATGACCGTATTTGCCACTAGCGGAGCCGGGAAAAGCTACTTTGTTAAGACAGAAGCAGTTAGAAGTTTAATGATCGGTTCAGAAGTAATTATCCTAGACCCAGAAGCAGAGTATAAAACTTTGTGTGACGCGGTTGGTGGCCAATATATTGCTTTTTCGTACAATAATCCTGCAAAAATTAACCCTTTTGATTTATCTCAAATTAGAGAAGAGGGAGAAAATCAATTAGGACTTAAAATACTATCTCTACATTCGTTGATGAAAGTTATCATGGGACAAATCACCCCAACACAAGAAGCAATGTTAGATCGTGCTTTGATTATGACTTATAAAGCAAAAGGGATTACAAACGATCCAGTGACCCAAATCAAAGAACCTCCTTTGATGGAAGATTTGTATAAAACTTTAATTGGGATGGAAGTTCCTGAAGCTCTTGATCTTGCTGCTCGTATTGAGAAATTTATAAGAGGTTCGTTTCAAGGTATATTTGATAAACAAACAAATATCGACCTTAATAATCCTTTCACTGTTTTCTCTGTTAAAGATATCCAAGACGCAATTCGTCCGATTATTATGTTTATGATTCTTGATTATATTTGGACTAGAGTCAAAAGAGACATCAAGAGGAGAATTTTAATTGTTGAAGAAGCGTGGCAAATGATGAAGTATCCAGATACAGCACAATTTTTATGGTCAGTTGTCAAGAGAGCTAGAAAATACTATCTAGGACTCACTACAATCACTCAGGACGTTGAGGACTTTCTAAATCAGGACATTGGAAAGGCGATAGTTACAAACTCTGCATTAAGGGTCCTATTAAAACAGTCGCCAACTGCAATAGATAAACTGGGAGAAATATTTTATTTATCTCAAGGAGAGAAACAACTTTTAATGGCTGCCAATGTTGGCGAGGGGATTTTCTTTGCAGGACCACATCACGCACCTATTAGTATAGTTACATCAGAAGCAGAACATAAATTAATTAACACCAAACCTCAAGATAATCCAAACCCCACATTACCAAATGTAAAGGCATGGAATCGTCAGGAGTAAATTTGAATTATGAAGTATGAATTATGAATAATACACAACCTCCAATAACACTCGAAGAGGCAATATATTTAAGAAACAAGTTAAATGACATTTTTTTTTCCAATGAGCCAAATTTAAAAAAAGTTGTTTATAACAGCAAAGAGGTTGATGAATTTTTAAGAATTGTAAATTCTGAAAGAGTTGGAATACCAAAAGGAACTTCTCCTAAAGAAATTGGAATAACTCTTGAAAAATGGTTTGAAATTTTAAAACAACAACAGACAACGGAAACTCCAACTCCAGAATATGTTTCAAACACAACTTTAACCCCAGAGCAATTAAAATATCTTCGTGAAATAGCTGACAGTCAAGCTGCAAAAACTGAGGCAATTAAGACAAGAAAGAAGGAAGCTGTGGCCAAATTCCAAGAAGAAGGGAAAAAAGCTTTTCAAGAACAACAAAAGAGTGAGGCATTAAAAAATAAAAAGGTCGTTGTTATACCAACAGAACAAATTTCAACAATAACTTTGGACGATAAAGAAAAACAAACAATTCTTACTTTTTCAAAAGCAGCAAAGGAGGACCCAAACACTCTTGAGAAGTTTATCGAAACAAAAATCAAAGAATCTTTAGTCACCGCCGCTACTGAATATAAAAATATAACTCCTGACATAATTACAAAGTCAGCAACTTCAATTACCGAAAATTTTATTTCTCTTCCTGATTACCAATCTATTGAGGAGATACCATCAAAAATCTCTGTTGTGCATCCTTCTTCCCCCTTTACTGGACTGGCGTCTTTAAACAGTGAGAGATTAAAAAAAATAATACCAGACGACAAAATAAGACAGGGCGTTGTTGAAGCAGCCCAAACTTGGTCTTTGGTGGTAGAGGCCGAAAATAACATAAATTATGCAGGGATGAGTGCGGTTTTTGGTAATAATATGGCCCCAATCTTTTACGGACCACAGGATGGTCATGTTACACAATTTGAAGTTACAGACGACCAAAAGGATCCAGAGGGTGAAGGATCAGAAATTGATATAAAACAGTTATACGACAACACTCACGATTTTAACAATTTTTATCAAAAAATAAGAGGGGCTAAGACTGCAGAAGAAGCGGTTTCTGTAACAACTACTTTAACGCCAGTATATTCAGAGGCAAAATATGCAGGAGTTGCTCTAAAAACAGGATCTGTTTTAGCAAAAGCACTCCCTGCTGTTGGCGCTGTTTATGGGCTGAGACAGGGGTATTTGGCCACTCGCTGGGCGAGGATGGGGCAAAAAGCTTTACCTTTAAGTGGGCAAAAATTACTTGTTGATTTTGCTTCTCACGGTATTGCCACAACCGTGGCATCCTCTAGATTTCTTTATTCTAAGCCCGTAGAATTTGCTTTTGGAAAATTCGTAATTGGGTACCAAACCGCTTCTAATGGTACCCGACAAGCACTTGCGTTTGGAGTTGGTTACGGGGAAAAAAATTTTGCCTTTCTTGCGGTAAAACAAGGAACAAATGTAACAATAGGAAGACTTTCAATTAGTTCTGCGACCAAAGCAGGGACAACAGCAATTACAGTAGGAACAAAAACAGGTCTTACCCTTGGGGTGAGGGTTATGGTTGGGTTATCAAAATTTGCTTCTGCTGCAATGAAAATTATGAGTTTAGCTGGTGGATGGGTTGGGGCAGCTATTGGATGGATTGTTAGTGATGTTTTAGTTAAATTAATTGAAAAAATCAATTGGCCAAAAATTAAAAAGTGGTTTCAAGAAAATGGACTTGCGATTGCGGGGGTTGCAGGAGTGACTGCTGCATTAGCGTTTGGAGCTGTACCCGGTGTTGTTATTGGAGTTGGAACTGCAGTTGTCCTTGGTGGTGCTGGGGCATTAGTAACAGGTGCTTTTGGAATGATTGGTTTTATTGGAAGATCAATAGGAGTAGCAATTGCAACACCTGTAATTGTTACACTTTTGGTTCTTCCTCCACTTGTAGCTTTTATAATGTTGATAATCAACAATAGTGCTTATCTTGTACCTCCCCAGGCGTCAACTTTCCAAAATATCGTTTCTCCGTACATGGATGTAGTAAAAACACCTATTCCTTCAGGGCCTTTTCAAAATTCTGACCTACCTCTAACAGTAGAATATAAAATTACAATAAGAGCCAAGAAGAGCGCTTTGTCCAATGTCCGAATTGGATATGAATGTAGTGTTATTAAAGAGGGTTTGTCAGAAGTGTGTCCTGCTCCTATACCAGTCATATCTGCCGATTCAGATTCCTTAAATACAACGTCAACAATACCTACAACAGTTGACTTTATTTCTCCAACATCAGCTTTTTCTTTTTCTTATAAACAAGAATACCCAAACGGCCGGTTTGAAGACACACTGGTTAGTGACACCATAACAGTAACAGCTGATGTACCCGAAGAGTTGGGTGTAAAAGCTTCTGGATCTGCTGGTGTTAAAATTGGGAACCCTCCTGACACCTGTCCATCAATCTGGCCAGTGGACGGGCAATATCAAGTCTTCCAAACACCAGGTGGAGGCTATTCTCATAAAACACTTGAGGCAATAGACATTGGAACCCCAAATGGCATAACAATTAAGGCTACGCATTCAGGTAAAGCTAGTGTTGTATATACAGCCGGTGGTTATCGACCTCTTTATATAGACATAACATCTATCTGTGAAGGAAAGAGTATAATTACAAGATACGCACATCTTTCTGCTGCTTTCATAAAAAATGGAGATACTGTCAATTTAAACCAACCAATTGGGGCAAGTGGATCCGATGGAGAAGGACCTCATTTACACTATGAATTCATAGGAGGACTAAAAATGATACCTCCATATATACCAAAACCAATTATTAGAAACTGCAGTGGATATAGTTGTGGTATGTTACCTATATAAACACATGAATAAATTAAACAAAGGGTTAAAAATACTTTTACTATTAATAACGGTTCCTTCTATTGTTATTATAATTTTTATCGTCTCTAAAAAAGAGAATCCAACAACCCCAGAAAAACAATTTATCTCTCCTCCAAAAATTGAGAATTATTTTGGAGATGAATTAAAAATAAACCAAAACCTCGAAAGGAAGGATTTCGATGATTTTCCAAAATCACTTCCTTATCTCAAACAGTTAAAAAATAGTCCCTTTACCCCACAGGAAATGAGCACAATCGCTTTAAGTTTGGGTTTTAACAAAACACCAATCGAAATTACTGACGTTAAAAATGGTAAATTATATATCTGGAACAACGATGAACACTCACTATTTATTTATTCTCAGATAAGAAAAATCAAATATGCCCCAGCAACTAACCCCGTTGAAAACATTAACAATTCAATAGACAAACAGATGACAAACGAAGATTACCAAAAACTAGCTTTAATTTTTTTCTCGAACAAATTAAATCTAAATAAAGATAGGTTGAAGTTTTCTAATTATGTTTATTTAAAACCAGAACAAGGTTTAGAGTTATACAAAGAAACAGACAAAGACAAAGCTAAAATCACCCAATTAAATTTTAGCTACTCGGATTCAGAACATCCAATATATACAACAAACGCACAAGATGCTCAAATCTACATTCAGTTTACTAAAGACGGTGAAGTTTTAAACATGGAGGCTTCTTTGTTTTCTGAGTATAAACCATCAGAAATTGAATATAAAATAAAAGATTACAATGAATTTATGAGCACTTTAAACAAGTCTGTTTTAGTAAACATAAACAGCTCTAACGTGAACTTGCCTGATATAAAATCGAAAGACTTCTCAGATATTCTGATTAAAGAAGTCTATCTTGTTTATCTACAAGATAGTTTAGATTCAGAAATACTACAGCCGACATTCTTATTAAAAGGAAGTCTTACCATGAACAGCAACAGGCTTGATGCATCTTTTTTCCTCCCCGCATATTCTGAAAACTAAACATTAATCCTGTTTTTTGATTGGCATTATGATGTGTAGGAAATTAGGGGACTTGGAATCGAGGAATTTAGAAGCTTTGTTGTCGCTAGCAATTATAATTTTTACTTCATCATCTGTTATAACCTTTAAGACATCTTCTATAAAAGAGTAATTAAACATTATATTAATTTCTGATTCGATTTTATCCTCACTTCTTACTTCCAAACTCATTTCTTGGTTTCCTGCGCTCGAGCTTTCTGCAGTAATTACTAATTCTGTGTTATCTTGTAAAGACAAGCTTTGCTTATTAATTTTTAATTTGATTATCTTTCCTGAGTCTCTTGCAAAAACTGAGGCGAGCTTAATTGCCTTTTCAAATTCATTTTTATCTATATTTATAGTAGCAACTGAAGTTGCTGGAATTATTTTTTCATAATCAGGAAATTCTCCCTCAATAATTCTTGAGGATAGTATTGTTTCGCCAATTCCAAATATCACCTGATTATTTTCTTTATCAAAAGATACTTCTATTGTTTCTTCGTCTACTATTTTTGTTAATTCGTAGAGAACCGCCTTAGGAATAATTATATTCAAATCTTCTATATCAATTTCGCTTTTTAGTTTTACTTCTGAGAGTCTAAATCCATCCGTTGCCACAAATTTAAGTGATTTCCTCGCAAAAACGAATAGAACACCGGTTAAAATAGGTCTCGTTTCATCAGTTGATACAGCAAACAATACTTTTGAAAGAGAGTTTATAAATTCTTCTCTATTTAAAGTAAATTTATTTTTTTTAGACTGAACGGGTAGTGTGGGGAAGTCAGACGAGTTTGACCCTAGTATGTTTGATTTAAATTTTCCTGAAGTTATTTTTAATTGCTCTTTCTCTGCTTCTAGTTCAATAGAACCTGACGATAGGTTTAGGACTAGGTCATTTAATGTTTTCCCATTAATTGTGATTTCACCTTCAGATTCGACTTTTGCCCCAATTGAAGTAATAATTGATGTTTCAAGGTTGGTTGCTGACAAAATTAACTTAGACTTGTTTGTCTTAAGTAATATATTTCCTAATATTGGAAGTTGTGCTTTAGGTGAGACGAAGTGAGAGGTAAGGGTAACCGCTTTTTTTAAATTTTCTTGTAAAACAGTGAGTTTCATATATGTATTAATATCATATTTTAAATAGTAGTACTAGTAGTAGAGGTGGTGGATAAGATGATAACAAGTAGAAGATGGGCAGGGGATAAATAGTGGATAAATATGTGTATAACTTATTATTAATTGGGGATAAGTGGAAAACTCTAGAAAATTATCCTCAAAGTGTTTTTTTTATCCCCATGATATCCCCCTGAATAACCACATTGGTTGAGAGTAAGTGTGTCACTTTATTCACAGCATTCATTACCGTAGAGTGGTCTCTTCCAACCAACCTCCCAACCTCTTGAAAAGGTAATCCCTCCTGAACTCTTAACAAATACATTAAAACTTGCCTGGGTCTGACAACAGGAAGAGCTCTGGAGTCTCCCAACAACTGCCTTTTCCCCAAAGAGTAGTATTTAGCAACTTTATTTATTAAATCTTCAGGATTTATTTTTATCTTTATTTCATCTGTCTCGTTTGTTTTTCCAAGTAAAGACTCTATTAATTCAGGTGTTACTGCCTTTTTATTAAAATTTACTTCCGTAAAGAGTTTAACTAAAAAGCCTTGTATTCCACGAGCAGAGTCAATGTTTCCTGCAACAAGAGCTACCATTTCATTTGTTAAGAGAATTCCCCTTTCCTCAGATTTAATTTGGACGATTGCACTGCGCAATTCAAAATCGGGGGGGGCGACATCAACAGTTAGACCCGCCTGAAATCTAGTTTTTAACCTATCCTCAAGTTTAAAAATTTCCATCGGTGGTTTATCAGCAGTTAAAATAACTTGCCCCCCCGCAGACATAACTGCATTAAAAGTATGAAAAAATTCCTCTTGTGCAGTATCCTTTCCTGCAATAAACTGGATATCGTCAACAAACAAGGCATCAAGCTTTCTATATTTTTTCCTTACTTCTGCTGTTGTTTTGTTTCTGATACCATCAACAATGTCGTTTGTGAAGTCTTCTGCTGTGCAAGCCAAAATTTTTGACGAGGTATTTTTCAAAATCATATTATGCCCTACCGCGTGCATTAAATGGGTTTTACCTACTCCTACGCCACCATAAATAAATAATGGATTATATGAAACTCCAGGGTTATCAGCTACAGCCTGAGCAGCAGCATGAGCCATTTGATTTGATCCTGAAACTGCAAATTTATCAAAAGTAAAAAGCATTCTGATATTAGCCTTTTTTATTGCTTCATTAACTTCATCCCTGTTTATTTTGGGAGTATCAAAAAGTGGTGCTGGTTTTTCTGTAGACTGTAGACCATGAGCCGTAGACTGCTTAACTACGAAAGTTACATCCACTATTTTTCCAAGCTGTTTTGTTAAGGTGTCTTGAAATAATCCTGAATATCTTTGTTCTATTTGTACTTTTACAAAAACAGTCTCACAACCGATCTCAGCAATTATCCTCTCGCCGATTTCTTTTAAATCAATTAAATGAGTAAAAGATAAATAGGTTTTATAAGTTGCATCAGACACAGAAATACGAAGTATCTCTAACGTGTCTTTCCAAATTTTGCCACAATCTTGTTTTTCCATGAGTAAAATACATCGGGCAGAAGAAACATCATCTTACAAAAAGTTATCCACAATATGCAAGGGTCAAAAAGTATGATAAAATAATCGCATGGCTACGAAGAGAACATATCAACCACATAAACTAAAGAGAACTAAAAAGTTTGGCTTTATGTCAAGGAATGCTTCTAAAAATGGAAGGAAAGTTTTAAAAAGAAGAATGCTTAAAGGTAGAAAGAACCTTGTTAATGCTTAAGAAGAATTTTTATTCATAATGTTATCTTCAAAATATAGATTAAAGAAAAAAATAAATTTTGCTCGAATTGAGATAGATGGAAAAATGATCCAATCAAAATCTTTCGGAATGGGTATATACGATAGAAAGGATGAAGAAAATTCCCATTTTGGTTTTATTATATCAACCAAAATTTCGAAAAGCGCTGTGGTTAGAAATAGAATAAAAAGAATAATATCTGAAGTGATAAGAAAAAATTTAGAAAAAATTAAAAAAGGACTAGATGTGCTTTTTTTAATTAAACCGTCAATAATTAAACTAGAGAAGGGCGATGTCGAAAAGGAAACATATGAGATTATTATTAAAAATATACAAACTAACCCTCTCCCCAATTCTTAAGTTTATGTTTGGAGGTGGAGGATGCAAATACAATCCAACCTGTTCTGAATATACAGTAGAAGTAATCGAAAAATATGGTATTATAAAAGGCGTGCCAATGGCCATTAAAAGAATAATAAGTTGCAGATGAATATTTTTACAACATTTTTGATACAACCACTAACTAATGGTCTTATACTTTTCTATAATTTGCTTTTGCAAAATATGGGATTGGCTATTATTGGATTTAGTATTTTTTTGCGGTTTGCTACAAACCCTTTGACCAAACCATATATGGCTTCAATGAAGAAAATTAAAGAAGTAGAGCCATTGATTAAAAAATTGAAGTTGAAATATGCAAAAGACCAAAAAGGATTAATGGCCGCTCAAACAGAACTATACAAACAGAAAGGAATAAATCCATCAGCAGGGTGTCTTCCTTATATTTTAAACATAGTTATAATGATTGCACTTTTTAATGTTTTTACACATGTTTTATCAACAAATGGAGATTCAATGATTAAATTAAACGAACTTTTATATGCCCCACTAAAGTTTTCCGAGAACGCTACAATTAATACTGGATTTTTATATTTAGATGTTAGAAAGCCAGATGTTTTTAATTTTTCTGGCGTTCCTTTTCCAATTCCAGGACCGTTTATACTTCTTGCAGGATTATTACAGTTTTTGTCTGCAAAGATGATGGCGCCAATGGTTAAAAAAGAGGAAAAGATTGCAAAAGATACAAAAGGTGGAGCAGATGATATGGCGGTTGCGATGCAATCATCAATGATCTATACGTTCCCGTTAATGACGATATTTTTTGGGGTTAAATTCCCGTCGGGCCTTGCACTGTATTGGCTTCTTTTTTCCTTTTTTCAAATGTATCAACAATATAAATCTTCTGGGTGGGGTGGTCTTACCCCTTTTGTTACCCGCTTAGGTTTGATATAATAACTTCGTGAACGACCAAATAAAAATATTAACTGAAAAACTTCTATCACTCGCTGGTGTTAATGCTGGAATTGAAGTTGTTGATATGGGAGAAAATACATATGAAGTAAATCTCTCTACAGAAGATGAAACAGGACTTCTCATTGGTTTTAGGGGAGAAAACATTAATGCTATCCAAACAGTTTTAGGAATAATGTTAAAAGGACAAACAGGTGAATGGTACAGATTAATTGTTAATGTAGGGGATTATAGACAAAAACAAGAAGAAAAATTAAAAGAGCTTGCAACACAATCTGCAGACAGAGCTGTTGAAACTAAAGAATCACAGCCCATTTATAACCTTAACGCATCACAGAGAAGAATTGTTCACATGCATCTTTCTGAAAGAGATGATATAACTACCGAATCAGAAGGTGTTGAGCCTGAGAGATATTTAGTAATCAAATCTAAGTAAAGTGCTTGCATTATCAATGAAATTGTCTCTTATATCATTATTATCTTTTTTACTTCCCACACAACTAGCATTTCATATCAACAGTTTATCGACCACGGTCTATGGATTTAAAATAGATTATTTAATTCCAACTCTTTATTTAACAGATATAGTAGCGGTTTTTATAATTATTTTGGGTTTAAAGAAAATTAAAATTACCAAGCGCTTTATGTTGTATGCAGTGGTTTATATGGTTTTTGTGGCGCTCAATATCTATATGTCCGATTATTTTATATCTAATATTTATCGTTGGATAAAAATTACAGAGATGTTTCTTTTAGGTTTAGTAATATTTAATACAAAAAAATTTGATGTGTTTAAGCATTTTGTAAAACCACTATCATATTCAATGTTTATTGTGTGTATATTAGGGATTTGGCAATTTTTAATAAAAAGTTCAGTTGGCGGAATTTTCTATTGGTTAGGAGAAAGAAGCTTTGTGTTTAGTGATCCAAACATTGCACCATATCCATACTCTATATTTTCCCACCCAAACTCTTTTGCCGGCTTCTTGTTAGTTTTTGGAATATTTCTTTTAGAGTACAAAAATAAATTTAATTTTAAGTTTTTTTGGAGCTTGTTAATTTTAGTTATAGTAAATTTAATTCTTACAAATTCACTCAATGTCTATATAACTACCGCTATTCTATTGTTATTAAGATATAGAAAAAATGTAGTCCTTGGCTTTGGGTTTTTGGATTTTGGAGCAAGATTTGTTACACACAGAATTGAATTAATTAAAGCATCTTTTCAGATGATCAAAGAAAATTTTTGGTTTGGTGTGGGACTTAATAACTTTATTCCACGCTTACCAAGCGTTCATAATTTATTTGTTAACTCGTGGGAACTTCAACCAGTTCATAATATTTTTCTGTTAGTTTTTTCAGAGGTCGGAGTTTTTGGCTTCATTGCTTTCTGTGTTTTATTTTTTTCTTCCTTTTCATTACTAACTACTAATTATCAATTATTAACAATTCTAATAACCGGCTTAAGTGATCACTATTGGTTAACACTCCAACAGAATCTTCTAATCTTCACTTACGTTGTGATAATATCAAGGAAGAAGAAATTATGATGTTCACACATAAAATATGATATACAAACTACGCTTATGATGGTTATATATTGCGATGGTGGTTCACGAGGAAATCCGGGTCCTGCTGCTTCCGCCTTTGTTGTTACAGTTAATAAAGAAGTTTTATACAAGGAAAGTAAATACTTAGGAAAAGAAACTAATAATGTCGCAGAATATAATTCAGTTTTAATTGCACTCAATTGGATTAAAGATACAAATTCAAAAGGAGAAATAGTAATTAATTTAGATTCACAATTAATTGAAAGACAAATTAATGGATTTTACAAAGTTAAAAATGAAAAACTCAAAACCCTACACCAAGAAGTTACAAATAAATTAAAATTAATAAAGAATATCAAAATATGTTGGAATTACAGAACAGACAATGAATTAGCAGACAATCTTGTTAACGAAGAGTTGGACAGGTCAACAATGTCCGAGGACTAAGGAAGCATCCCGTGTTATGAACTCTTCAACGGGAAAATAGAATATATTTTTTAAAATTCAATTTGGATTATTGCGTTTAAAAAATTGCATGATTCAACCATGTGAAATACAATGAATACATATGAACGACTACGACGGTAAATTAGGAATATATTCTAAGACTTCTGTTCTCACTCAAGGTCTAGAAACTAAATTTAAAGATAAATATCTTGATGTTTTTGTGTTTGACAATGCCGAAGAAGTTGATTTATCAAAATTAAACTATTTAATTATTAATTTAATTGACAACAAAAACTCTATCGAAAAAATTAGATCAGTAATTTCAGGTCTTGAATGTAAAATATTAATACTTTTCCCTTTATTTGTGAAATCTGAAGAAAAGTATGTTTCTGATACAAATACCAAAAACTTTTTAGAATCAAATAAAAATTTAGGAATAATTCTTGTTCCTGAACTGCTTGGTAATGGTGTGAAATACAGACCAGAACATGTTTCACACAATTTGATCATGCAGTCCTTATTAAACGAGAGAGTAAAAATTAAAGATGTTGACTTCTTAATTAATACAATTTCATTAAACAAGTTGGTCGACGTAATTGTTAAAGAAACCTTTTCGTTTGGAGTGTCAGGTCAAGCCCTTGCTTTAGTTGGACCAAGAACAACCTCGAAGGATTTTTTAATTGACCACCTTCAAACAGACGAAACAAACATCATTCCGACAAAAGAAAAAGTAAATTATACTGAATTATTATATAGTTCATCATTAAAAACAGACTTCCCGCTGAAATTGGCAGTAAATGCGACAAAAAACACTTTTTTAAACGAATTAAAAGAAAAAGAAGTTATTGTTGTCGATAAAAAACCTGCAAAAAAGATTATTAACAAGTTCAGTTTGCCCCCCCGTGGTAGAAGATACTCAAATAGAATATTTAAATTAATTCTATCGATTTTGATATTTTTTAGTATTCCTTTGTTTACTTTATTTCTTTCAATTATTTTTCTATATATCTCTACAAGATTAGCATTATCTAACCTTGAAAGAGCAGAAAGATTTATCTCATATTCATTAAAATCCGTTTCGGTAACTAGGACTTTAAGTTTTGGAATTCCTTTTTATTACAATTATTCTAATATGGTTTACAAATCTGCATCTCTTTTCCGAGAAGTATTAGAATTATCAAAGGTTGGTAAAGAATTTAGTACTAAAATAATGGGTGAAACTGTGTATGACTTGTCGTCATACACAGATAATATATCTGCCATTCTTGACAGAATACATACAGATTTTGGATTTTTACAAAGCGATATTAATGAACTAAACGATTTTGGCGGTAGAAAGATAAAAAAATATCTATCTGATGCCAGGATAGACATATCTGAATACAAAAACAAAGTTTATGTGGCAAAGCTTTTTTCTTCAAGACTATCACAACTTTTAGGTATGGAAAAACCCATGAAGTATTTGATTTTGTTTCAGAATAACATGGAGTTAAGACCAACAGGAGGGTTTATTGGTTCTTTTGCAACAATAACTTTTGATAAAGGAAGAATGTCGGAAATTGTTGTGAGTGATGTTTACTCCGCGGATGGGCAATTAAAAGGCCATGTAGACCCTCCTGGGGCCATTAGAATACATTTAGGAGAAGGTGGGTGGTTTATGCGTGATGCAAACTGGGACCCTAGTTTTCCTGATTCTGCAACAAAAATTGAGTGGTTCCTAAATAAAGAGGTGGGTACAGAAGTAGATGGTGTAATTGCGATTGATCTCTCTTTTGTAAAAAGTATTTTAAAAATAATAGGGCCGATAAATCTTATAGATTACAATAAGATAATTAGTTCAGAGAATTTATATACAACAACACAAGAGGAGGTTGAGTCAGATTTTTTCCCAGGATCTATTAAAAAAGAAAGTTTTATGACTTCTCTATCCAGACAGCTCATAGCAGAATTACAATCCATTAAAGATGATAAATATTTTGTTTTATTTAAAGAGGTATATAACATGCTTGAAGAAAGACATTTGCAAATTTTTCTTCATGACTTTAATGCACAAGAATCAATTAAAAGTCTTGGATATTCTGGAGACGTAGACATGAATTCAAATTGTGGACTAAGGTGTTTTAGTGATAAATATTCATTGATTGACGCAAATCTGGGTGTAAACAAATCTAATTATTATATTAAAAGATCACAAGAAATTAACTTAGAAGTTTCAAAACAAAAAATAACTCATGAGTTATTTGTAACCTACGAAAATTTGGCAAGTGAAGCTGTAGGAAGTTCTGGATTCTACAAAAGTTACACAAGACTATTGCTTCCAATAAATGCAAATATTTTGGGAGTGAGGTCGTATGATACAAGTGGAAATTATGAAGATTTGGCGTTTGATACATATGATGTTGTGGGTCGTTACGAAATTGGGTTTTTGGTAAATATTCTTCCAAAGTCTTCAAAAAAAATTCAGATTGTTTGGGATATAAAATCTGATAGCCTCACAAATGGTGGAGAATTTAGGTTTCTAGTTAGAAAACAAGCAGGAACCGAGAGTGATGGTTTGATAATAACAATCAAAAATACAGACCTTCGCTTGACGGGAAGCGTACCCTCAGTTTATACTACAGACTTAACTAGAGATTATAGAGCTAAGCTATTTTTTAAACCTTAATGAAAATCACACTTAAAACCAATAAAAGAGATTTGTTTGGAAGAAAAGTATCAAGACTTCGAAAAGATGGTCAAATTCCTGCTAATATTTTTGGTAAAAAAATTAAGTCAGAGGCTATATCAGTTAATGCAAAAGAGTTTACAGAAGTTTTTAAAAAAGCAGGAGAAACACAGATAATTGATCTGGGTGGTAAGCCAGTACTTGTATCGAACATTCAAACAGACCCAATTTCTGACTCGGTTATTCATATTGATTTTAGACAAGTTGACTTAACCGAGAAGATCTCTGCTAAAGTTCCAGTTGAGTTAGAAGGCGAGTCACCTGCTGAAAAACAAAATCTAGGTACTGTCGTACAACAAATACACGAGATCGAAGTGGAAGCATTACCTCCTGATTTACCTGAGAAAATTACAATTGACGCCACTATTTTAATTGAAGTAGATCAGGCTATTTATGTAAAAGACTTAAAAGTGGATAAAAAGGTAGAGATTAAAACTGATTTAGAATCAATTGTTGTTAAGGTCGAACCCCCAACCAAAGAAGAAGTTGTTGCGGTCGTCGAGACCCCTGCAGAGGGTGAAGCCCTTGCAGGTAGTGAAGAACCTGTTGTGGAGGGAGAAGCTAAGGTTGATAGTTCGGATCAATCTGTTTAACCTGATCCATTCTTCCAAGTTCTATCCATCCATCTCTATATGTTGGGTTTTTTTGCATAAAATCTTCCCAAAATGAATTGTTAGTTTCTGCACCTAAAACTTTAATTTCTTTTCTATTCAATTTTTGAAGATTAATTATTGTGAGAAGCAGAATTAATATCGTGAAACTTATATATAAACAAGTTTGCCACTGACGTGGTAAAAGATTATTTAACTTCCTTTTCATTACTAATACTAGGCCAATCACTAGTAATTAGTAAAGTAGTATTTCCTAATTCTTTCCACACGGCCTCCGTGACGAATGGCATAAAAGGGTGGAGAAGTTTTAATAAAATCAAAAAAGCTTCTCTTAATTGTTTTGAACTTACCTCATTCTTCTTTGCCCTTTCAATTTCAACGTCACAAAACCTATGCCAAAAATCATTATATAATTCTTCTGCTGCTAAGCCTATTTTATATTTATTTAAGAGATCGGTAATTTTCTTAGGAAAATTTTTTCGATACCAAAAATTAAACGCTATATCATCTTCAGAATTATTGCTAAAATCCTTTACAAAACGCGCCGCATTCCATATTTTATTTGAAAAATTTCTTTGACCTTTTATATTTTCTTCTGATAAAGAATTGTCACTTTCGACTTGTACACCCCTAACTAAAGCGATTCTAAGTGCATCAGCACCATACTTATCTGTCATATCAATTGGGTCTATTACGTTTCCTTTAGACTTGCTAATTTTTACTCCGTCCTTGTCTCTTACTAAACCGTGGAGAAGTATGTGAGTAAAAGGCACCTTTTCTGTTTCGTAAAGCCCTAGCATTATCATTCTTATGACCCAAAAAGGCAATATGTCATATGATGGATCCATAACTGAAGTTGGATAAAAATAATCAAAATCCCCTGGGTTTGTAGTTTGAAGTGTAGCAAATGGCCATTGGCTTGAAGAAAACCATGTATCAAAAGTGTCTATATCTTGTTCCCACATATTACCTTTTGGAGCTTCACCTTTTGTAATAACCCATTCACCCGTCTTGTTATTTTTCCAGGCCGGTATTCTTATTCCCCATACAATCTGTCGGCTAATATTCCAGTCCTTTAGATTTTTGAGCCAGTGTGTTGCAATCTTCTCGTATTTTTTAGCAACGAAGTTTACATTTTTATTTTTAATTGATTCTAATGCCTTTTGAGTAAGTGTTTTAACACTTATATACCATTGTTTTGAAGGAAGTGGTTCTAAGACTGTTTTGCACCTGTAGCAAACACCAATACTGTGTATATAATCTTCTGAATCTTTTGCGAGCAGACCTTTTTCCTTTAGATCTGTTTCAATGATATCTCTAGCAATTTTTATTTTTAATCCAGAGTATTTCCCCGCAACTTCAGTTAATCTCCCTGTTTTATCAATTACTTGTTTTGGCTCAGGCATTTCGTCTTTATGTCTCTCCCAAACCTCAAAATCATTAAAATCATGATAAGGTGTAATTTTTACAACACCTGTCCCAAATTCTGGATCAACATAAGTATCTGCAATTACCTTAAGTTTAAATTTACCAAGCAAACCTTCACATTCAATCTCTTGTCCTATGTATTTTTTGTACCTTTTATCTTTTGGATGAACAGCTACTGCTGTATCTGCAAATTTGGTTTCTGGGCGAGTAGTAGCCAGAACAAACGGACCATATTTAAGATAATAAAGTTTAGTTGTTTGTTCGATGTGTTCAACTTCTAAATCTGAATATCCAGTTCCACACTTAGTACAATAGTTAACCAATCTTTCACCACGATATATAAGTCCGTGGTCATAAAGATTTTTAAATGTTTGATAAACAACTTTAATGATGTCGGGGTCGAGAGTAAATTTATTTCGTGACCAATCACATGACGCACCCAATCTTTTAAGCTGCTTTTCCATCGTACTTTTATTTTTTTGAACATCGTCCCAAATCATTTGATAGAGTGTTTCTCTGTCAAAATCGAAGCGACTTTTACCCCTTTCTCTTAATTTCTTTTCAAAAACAAACTGTGTTTCTATTCCTGCGTGATCTGATCCTGGGAGCCAAAGAGTTGGGTCTCCAATCATTCTATGGAATCTAATCAAAATGTCTTGTGTTGCTACTTCTCTTGCATGGCCAATATGCAATGGATCACTTGCATTTGGAGGAGGCATTATGATTGTGAATGGCTTTTTATTTTTGTCAATTATTGGAGTAAAAGCACCAGACTTCTCCCATTCTTCATAAATCTTATCTTCATAGAGTTTGTGATTATATTGTGTGTCCATGCCTATCATTGTATCATGAACTTAAAGTTTTAATCTTGGGTTTCGATCAATTGAATCATAATTAAAAAATTCTTTCAAGTTATAATCTTTGTATTTTAAATAAGCGCAAACACCTATCATCCCTGCATTATCACCATTTAATCTACTAGTATAAGGGACATGAAGTTTTATTCCATATTTTTTACAAAGTTTACGGAGTCTTTTTTTGATTTCTATATTATTTGCTACACCACCTCCGAACAATAATGTCTTGGTGACTAAGGAATATGGATTAGATTTAATTTGAAACTCCAAAACTTTCAAAATATGGTCGAAAGCAACTGATTGAAAACTTGCTGCAAGATCGGCTATATCTTGCTTGGTTGGATCTTTAATAGAATTAAACAACCTTACAAAGGCTGTTTTTAGTCCTGAGTAACTAAATCTATTTTTAATTCTGTCATTTTGAAGGGGGAGAGGAAGTTTATATTTATTTGGATCACCAGTTCTCGCGAATTTTTCTAGTATTGCACCACCCGGATAACCAAGTCCTAGTAGTCTTGCACTTTTGTCAAGAGCTTCACCCAAGGCATCGTCTGAAGTTTCAGCAAGTATTTCATACTCGCCTACGGTTTTAACTAGACATAACACAGTTGTTCCACCAGACAATACCAGCCCGAAGGCTGGCAATTTTAAATTTTTAATTTTAAATTTTAAATTCTCAGTCTTTGGTTGAGCAAAAGGACTGAGTAAGTGTGCTTCTATGTGATTGACTGGAATTAATGGTTTATTATATTTAATAGCTAATTCTTTTGCCTTATTTATGCCTACTCCAAGTGCTATTCCGAGGCCATTACCAATCGTAACCGCAATTGCATCTAAATTATTAATTCCTAATTTTGATTTCTTAATTGCGCGATCAACCACCCAGTCAATTCTTTCTTCGTGTTGTCTCTGTGCGAGGCTGGGCATTATTCCTCCAAAGCTAGCATGAAGCGAGGCTTGTGACCAAACAACGTTCGAAATTATCTCGGTGTTTCGGGTAACTGCTACTGCTGTTTCATCACAACTTGTGTCTATTGCTAATATTTTCATGTTAAAAATTTTCCCAACTAACCAATCTATCGTTAGTATTTTTACCATACGTTATTTTTATCCAAATAATTATCGCATCATCTGAATATTTTTTTATTGTTTCAAGCGATCTATCAGCCCATTCAATAGCTATCACACTTTTATGGGTAACTAAATTTTTTATATCAAGATCTTTTAACTCTTGATCTGGGTTTAACATTCTCCAAATATCTATATGTGTTAATAAATTATATGAATTCAATAAATCGTAAGATGGAGAAGTGACTTGTTCTTTAATCCCCATTGCTCTTGCTAACCCTTTTACAAATTGTGTTTTTCCAGTGCCCATTTGTCCCTCTAATGCATAAATTATTGAACGATTACCACTAAATTTTTCATACTTTTGCCAAAGTTCCTTGGCAATGTTTTGAGTATTTTCCTCAGACCTTGAAAGAATTTCATTTTCACCTTTAAGTTTTATTTCTCCTTGTCTTAAAATTATTGGTTTGTCTTCAATTGTTGTGTCAATTACTGTTGAAGGCTCATTATGAGGAAGTTCTCCTGCATCAACCATTAAGTCAATTAACTTTTTTTGTTTTTCTGAAACATTATCCAAAATATCAGAAAGTTTATAGGGCCTTCGTTGGTAGGAAGCATTTGCAGAAGTAGCCGTTATTGGGCCATCAAAATTTTTACAGACTTTTTGAAAAAAATCATAATCTGGTATTCTAACTCCAAGCGTTCCGTTTTCAGCTTCAACTCCTATCGCCACTTTATGTGTTCCAGTCGAAACAACAGTAACAGGACCAGGAAGAAATCTTTTATATAAATTTTTGGCGGTGTCGTTTAAAACAACGTATTTTTTTGCCATTTTAAGATCAGTTACTCCAACTGAAAACGGTTTTCCAAATGGACGATTTTTAAATGTTATAAGTTTTTTTACAGCCTTTTCATTTGTTGCATCAACTGCTGCAATATATACAGTTTCTGTGGCCATAAAAACAAGATGACCATTTTGAAGCGATTTGACAGCAATATTTATAGCCTTTTTATCCTCTTTAATAATTCGCATGATTGATATTTTACAATACCTTTAATAATAATCATATTCTGATAGAATATGATGCATGATTAAAATCCCTGAGAATATTCAAAAAGTGTTAGGTGATCTGTATATTAAAACTTCACCTGTCTCGATTTTTATATATGGATCGAGAGCTAGAAAAGATTTTATCAAATCAAGTGATTACGAGATTGGAATACTTTACAAACCGGACAAAAAAATAAGCAGATCTGATCTTGCAAAAAAACACTCAATAAAAGATCTTAGGCTGTACCCCTTTGATTATAACGAATTTATTCAAAATAAATTAGATACTCCCTTTCCAAAAGCGGTCTATATGAGGGGATTAATTGCAAAAGCAAAAACACTTTATGGAGAAAAAATTGTTGAAAATATGGCTTTACCACATATTTATTTAATAGACTTATTAGAAGAAGCAGTTTTCCAAATCTCTAGAGCATACACTGCGATGTTATCACAGAGAGAGAATGATAATATTAATGCTCGCTCTGGATTTATTAAATCTGTTTTATTTGGAACGAGAACATTACTAATTTTAAAGAAAAATACTTTTCCAATTGAATTTGATCAAATTATTAAAGAATCAGAAAGTCTTAAGTTACATGCAGATTATAACTTGCTTATAAAACACGCACTTGAAGTTCGAAATGGTAAAAAGTTAGAACCAAACATGTTTTATAAAAATATTTCTTTCTTAAATCAAGTTGTAATAAAAGAAATAAAAGATGCGTTAAAATTTGGAGACAAAATGATTATCTAGATTTTCTCTATAGCTATATTTTGTTTGTGTGTGGAACATCTTCTTTGAAATGTTTGTACTCTCGCTTAATTACTTTATATATAACAAACACTGCAATAAATAAAAAGACCCAGGCAAGTATTCCTATACTACTCATTATATTTCTTAAATTTTCCTTTTCAAAACCTGCAAAATAGCCCAGCATTACCATTAATGAAACCCAACTTAATGATGCCACAAATGCATAAATATTAAATTTTATTAAATTATATTTTTCTACACCCGCAATATATGAGATCCAAAACCTTGTTAAATTTGCCATCATAGAAGTTGTTAGAATTGCGGCACCATTATTTTCAAGAACTTTTTTCGCAAATGCTGCGTTTTTTTGTTGGTGCAATTTATTAACGAGCCACATTCCTGTTTTACGACCTAGACCATAGGCTAGGACGAAGGCAATCCACGTACCAACAGTACCCCACAAAATAATTGGTATAAGAGGAAGGTTTGGATTACCATTTGAAAGATATCCGGCGATAACTAAAATTGCTCCACCTGGAACTGCCCAACCTAGAGGAGTAATTTCAATTAGGCTACCAAGAAAAATAATAGGATATCCCCATTGTTCAAAAAATTTTCCTAAAATATCTAGTATCTGAACAACATCCATATTGTGTATTATATATTATGTTCGAGAGACTTGTAAGATTGTTGAATGATGAAAACGCATTTAAGTTAATTGAGAAAAGATTTAATGGTACAGCAAAACTGGATGAATATTTTAGATTACCCACGCTCTCTATTTTTCAAAGAAGATCAGATCTAAGATTAGATAAAAAGATTATAGAGCCGTCCCACGAAGATAAACCGCTTGCCAAGGACGATAGTTAGAAACAAATTTTTGATCGATTAATATTTCTTCACCTCTTGTTACTTTATAATCAAAAATAACTTTTGCTCCATATGCCCGATGTTCAATTTGTTTAATAACCCCAACTTTAAGCGTTGGATCATCTTGATATAAATCTTCCGCTGGAGCAGACGAGGATGTGATAATTGGTTTTGACGTTGTGGCAACTCGTCCGTCATTTGTTCCATATATTTCAAATGTTAAAGAAAGGTTATTAAGATCAATTGAAGGTTGAATTAAAATATGTGCTCCTGTGTCGTTTTTGAATTTAAAGTCTGTTGTAGGAGAATAAACAGTGGCGTCAAGGCCAGGACCAAATCCTTGTTCGTAATAACCAACCCTATACGCATGAGCCCTTCTTTCAATTATTGGCAATCCTGCAGATAACACTGCTCTAAAAAGTGTTGTAGAAACTTGACAAACTCCACCACCATCACCCAAAACCGTTTTTCCATCCTTAATAACATAAGCCGATTTATAGCCAGTAAAAGCTGAAACATCACCTAGGATTTCATTAAAAGATGCTGTTTCGTCGGGTGGAATAAGTATACCTTTAAACTTTGACTGGGCTAGGTTTACGTTATAAATCCTATTAGGAATTGATCCTTTGAAATTAGAAAAACCTTTACCCAAAAGAGTATTAATTCCAAAATTGTTTACATCCTCATTTTTAATTTTTGGACTGATTTTGACAACTGGAATATTAATTGTGTCTGGCAATTCTTTAATTTGATTAAGCAGCAATGTTTCATTAACAGTTATTCCATCTTTTGATGTTGTAAACTCAATGACAATCCCGTTTTCAACAATAAAAACAGAATCTTGAGGGCTTCTATTTATTTTTCTTGAGATATCTAATATTTTTGTTCTAATTAAATCATCAGAGAAACCATTAGGAGTCAAAAACGAAATTAAATCTTCGTCATTAATAATAAAGGTGTCGTAATCTAATTTAAGTTCAATGTTTTTACCTATTAATTTTTCTGTAGTTGATTTGTACTTTTCAATTTCAAACCCAGACAAAGAGGCCTTAATTTCCTTAAAATCAACTTGTATTTCTTTAAGATTCCCAGAGGCTAACATCATCCCTATATCAAGACGAGCCTTGTGAATATCAATTTCAACACCGTCTTTCCCAGTATTTACAACCACTAAACCATTTACCTTTTTAACATTTGGATAAATAGGCTTTGTTCCTGTCGTGCCCGAAATTATTAACAAAATTTCAAGTAGTTTGTCTTCATTAATAAAAATGATCGGGTAGAGATTAATTGGTTTAAAAATAAGGTTTAACTTTGTATTTAAATCTCCGTAGTTATATGCTCTATCGATAGTGCTTTCGTAATCTATCTTTGTAATTATTTCTGATGATAATACTTCGTTTTTAACACCATTTACATTAATTACAAATTTTTCAGGTACTTTAAAATTTTTCTGAAAAACACTTAATGCTTCGGTTTTACTTTTATTTCCAAGATAGACCCCTGCAACGTAGATGTTTGGAAATATTTTTCCTATAAACGCAAAGTTTATTATTCCGAAAATAAGGAAAATTGCTGCAATTACTAATAAAACTCGTTTCAACATTATTTATTATATGATATCATTTATACATGGAAGTAAACCAGACAACATCGATGCCTCAAATTCAAATTTCCCCAGCTCCGAAAAAAAAATTAACTCTCAAACTAGTTTTGATAGTTCTAGGGGTAATAATTTTATTATTAGCTGGTTTTTTTATAATCAAATCGTTATTCTTTGATGGGGTAAACAAATCAATATCAAACGAAATAGTGTGGTGGGGACTTTGGGAAGACGAGAGTGCAATGGCTTCTGTTATATCAGAATATGAAGCAAAAAATCCAGGAACTAAAATAAAATATATTAGACAGTCAAAAGAGGATTATAGAGAAAGATTAACCAACGCGCTTGCTAAAGGGACAGGACCCGATATTTTTAGATTTCATAATACTTGGGTACCCATGTTTAAATCAGAGTTAGACAAGGTTCCAAGTAGTGTTTACACAGCATCAGATTTTTCAACAACATTTTTCCCCGTAGCGGTTTCGGATTTAACTGTAAGTACTGGTATTGTGGGTGTGCCCATAGAGTATGACGCACTATCTTTATATATCAACGAAGAAATATTTGAAAAATCAGGGAAAAGCACACCTAATACATGGAACGAACTTAGACAAACTGCTCGCGAATTAACCATAAAAGATGAATCTGGAACAATTACCCAATCTGGAGTAGCTCTCGGAAGAACTGAAAATGTTGATCATTGGCCGGAGATACTTGGACTTATGATGCTTCAAAATGGTGTGGATTTAACAAAACCTACTGGAAAATTAGCAGAAGACGCACTAGATTATTACACTATTTTTTCATCATCAGATGGTGTTTGGGACGCAACACTTCCCAAATCAACCGTTGCTTTTGCCGGCGGAAAATTAGCAATGTATTTTGGACCCACATGGAGGGCTTTTGAAATCCGCTTACAAAACCCAAACTTGAGATTTAAAACTGTTCCCGTACCTCAACTCCCAAAAACTGAAAGCTTAGAGGCTGACGTTACGTACGCATCTTACTGGGTTGAAGGGGTTTGGGCAAAAAGTAAGAAAAAAACAGAAGCCTGGGCCTTTTTGAAATTTTTATCCTCTAAAGAAAACTTAGAAAAATTATATAACCAAACCTCAAAAACTAGAATGTTCGGAGAACCCTACTCGAGAATTGACATGGAAAGTATTTTATCGGATCATCCAATAATAGGATCGACGGTTGCGGGAGCTAAAATCGCACAAACATGGTTTTTACAATCTAAAACATGGGATGGTCCCACAGGCATTAATTCACAAATTAATAAATATTTTGAGGATGCAATTAATCTTGTAAACACGGGTAAAGAATCAAGAGTTGCTTTAGAACCTGTTGCTTCCGGAGTAATTCAGGTATTATCTCAGTATGGAATTAAAGTCCAGTGAGAAACTAGCTATCAAGTATCATGATATTTTTGACTACCCATTAACATCTAAAGAACTCTATAAATGGAAAAGTAACAAAGGGATTACAGGTATAACAAGTATTATAAATAAAAGTGGTTTTTATTTTATAAAGAATCGAGAGGAAATAATTAAAAAAAGGTTAGGCAACGAAAGATGTTCAAGAAAAAAACTAATTCTTGCAAAGAAAACTTCAAGGTTATTATCTAAAATTCCAACTGTTAAATTTGTTGGGATTACAGGTGCTTTAGCAATGAACAATGCGAGTAAAAATAGTGATATTGATTTGATGATTATTACTAAATCTGGAACACTCTGGTTGACTCGTTTGTTTGTCTATTTACTTATTGTATTATTTGGAATTAAGACACGAAAACCCAAAGATAAACAACAGAGAGATAAATTATGTCTAAACATGTGGTTGGATGAAAACGACTTCGTTTGGAATAGAATAGATAGAAACATGTACACAGCACACGAAGTCTTACAAATTGTACCGCTTGTTAATAAAGATAAAACCTATGAAAAGTTTTTGAGCGCAAATACGTGGGTCTTTTCGTATTGGCCGAATGCATCTAAAATTATAAAATCCGAAAAACTTAAAAATTCCTCAGCAAAAGAAAGATTTCTAGAATATTTAGCCTATAAAATCCAATATTGGTATATGTCAAAAAAAATCACCCGTGAAGTGGTCACTCCCACCCGTGCCATCTTTCACCCAAATGATTGGGGAAAGATTGTTTTACAGAGGACAAAGAATTAAAATGCATGCTATATGCTGGAACATGAGCAGAAACACATAAGTACTCATATTGAAAAAACGGCTGGAAGTTCTATTGTAAAATTTCTCTTTGATTTCTACGGTCGTCGTAATGTTATGATTTATAGCGCGGATACAGATTCTTTATATAATGCAGATAATCTTGTGATGCTATTAAGATTTAGCCCTCATATGGACAAATTTAGAAATTCTAAGGTTGGGAGAGAGTTATCTCCATTAATTAATGGAGCAGCAATAAATGTTTTAAGATTTGAAAGCCAACTTAATAATCATACAAAAGAAAATATCTTGTCTGAAAATATAGCTGCAATTCACGGACATTTTTCTGCTGATCGCTTTGACACTTTAATTAAAAACACTTTCAAAACAGTTATTTTACGAGAACCACTTCAAAGGGCTGCCTCGCATTATAGATATTGGAAAACGGCTAGAGGAGTATTGAACGAAAGGATCAACATTCCTTATCAAAATAATATGAGATTTGAGGAGTTTGCCCTTCTTGACTCAATGCAGAATTATCAATCTAAGGCGTTGGGAACTACCAAGATTGAAGAATTTGATATTGTTGGAATTGCGGAGAGCCTTGAGAGTTTTATTTCAAAATTTGTTCAAATGCGTGGTCAAATTAAAAATAACAAACACAGTAATCTTATGCACCTCAACGCATCTACTGAATATCGTTCTTGTGATGATGAATCAAATTTGAACTTTGTTAAGAAATTTAAATCACTAAATGAATTAGATTATGAGATTTGGAATAAAGCTAAGCTTTTGAATAATGCGGCTTGACAAAAAAGTTCTTTCTAAAAGAGAATGGCACTCGTTTATTAATATTGCCAAATGCTTCTTGACAACCATTTATTTTCAAATACAATTAGCCTTGCACTTATGAGTAAAGTAAATTTAAAACCAACAGCGGGATATCTTTTAATTGAGCCTTTAGAGAAAGAGGTTAAAACTGCTTCAGGCATTTATCTTCCCGACAACGCAGGAGAAAAACCGCAAAAAGGAAAAGTAATTGCAGCTGGTGGTAAGACATATTCAGAAAACCATGAAGTAGAATCTCCAGCAAAAGTTGGAGAAACAGTGCTTTATAAAAAATGGGGTGGAAATGAAGTTAAGATAGATAATAAAGAATATATAATAGTAAAATTTGAAGATGTTCTTGCCATTGAAAAATAATTATGGCTAAAAATATTATATATGCCGAAGAGGCAAGAAATAAGATATTAAACGGTGTTCAGCAATTAGCAAAAGCTGTTTCTACCACATTGGGTCCAAAAGGAAGGAATGTCTCAATAGATAAAAAATGGGGAGCGCCTGCAGTTCTTCATGACGGCGTTGGTGTGGCAAAAGAAATTGAATTGAAAGATCCATTTGAAAATATGGGTGCCCAAATGGTTAAGGAGGCTGCATCCAAGACAAATGATGTTGCAGGAGACGGAACTACAAGTGCGACCGTCATAGCTGAAGCAATAATATCCGAAGGCATAAAGAACATAACGGCTGGTGCCAATCCTATGTTGTTAAAATTAGGGATCGAAAAGGGTGTTGAAATTGTTGTTGCTGAACTAAAGAAAATGAAACGAGATATTAAAAAAGGCGACATTGCGAGAGTTGCAACAATTTCAGCGGGAGACAATGAAATCGGAGCTAAAATTGCAGAAGCACTAGATAAAGTAGGACACGATGGAGTTGTTACAGTTGAAGAAGGAAAAGGTTTCACAATAGACATTGAATACAAAGAAGGTATGGAATTTGATAGAGGTTATGCATCACCATACTTTGTTTCTGATCCTGCCAAAATGGAAGCAGAAATTGATAATCCATATATCCTTCTAACAGACAAAAAAATTAGTTCAATTCAAGAGCTTCTTCCGTTTCTTGAAAAGTTTGTGAAGGTTTCTAAAAATCTTGTAATTATTGCAGATGAAATTGAAGGTGAAGCATTAACCACACTTGTAGTAAATAAACTAAGGGGAACATTTAACGTTCTTGCTATTAAAGCCCCAGGATTTGGTGACAGAAGAAAAGAAGTATTGACTGACATCGCAGTCTTAACAGGAGGAACTGTAATTTCAGAAGATACAGGAAAAACTTTTGAATCAATTGAAGTAACTGATTTAGGTCAAGCTGAAAAAGTTTGGGCAGACAAAGATAATTCAAGAATAATTGGTGGTAGAGGAAAAAAAGAAGACATCAAAAAGAGAGTAGAATTCTTGAAAAATCAAATTAAAACAATAGATTCTGATTTCGACAAAGAAAAATTACAAGAAAGACTAGCTAAATTATCAGGAGGTGTCGCTGTTATTAATGTCGGTGCCGCAACTGAAATAGAATTAAATGAAAAGAAAGAAAGAGTAAAGGATGCAGTTGGTGCAACAAAAGCAGCAATTGAGGAAGGAATTGTCCCAGGTGGCGGAATTGCGTTGTTGGACATTGCCTTAGAAATTAGCGATAAACACTTAGAAGATGCTAAGGCTGGAGACGATGTTATTACAGGTTTAAAAATACTTAAAACAGCTATCGAGAAACCGTTTACGAAGTTAATGGAAAATGCCGGTTTTAATGGAGAGGCCGCTATTGAGAAAGTAAGATCTGCAACTGCACATGGGATGGGTATCAATGTGATGTCAGACGGACAACAAGTTGTTAATATGATCGAAGAAGGAATAATAGACCCAGTTAAGGTGGTTAGAACTGGTGTACAAAATGCTGCAAGTGTAGGTGCGATTATACTTACAACTGAAGTGTTAGTGGTCGAGATTCCTGAACCAAAACAAGCTCCTCAAACGCCACAAGGTGGCATGGGCGGAATGGATTATTAAATTCAGTAGTATAATACTTCAATGTGGAAGGACGCAGAAGAATTTTTAAGCAAAGATAAATATATTGCTCCGTTAATTCAAAGGTGGGGAAGTTGTACAATTAAACCAAAAGTTCATGTTAATTATTTCCAAGCACTTGTTGGAGAAATCATTGGTCAACAGCTTTCGGGAAAAGTAGCAGATGTAATTGAATCAAGACTAAGAAGTTGTGTCGTAGGCAGGTTAACACCAAACAAGATATTAGGTCTTCCTGAAGTTAAGTTAAGAGACTGCGGGATGGCCTGGTCAAAAGTAAGGGCGATTAAAGATTTGTCTAAAAAAGTAAAAGCCAATAAACTCCATATTAAAAAATTAAGCGAATTACTTGACGACGAAGTCAAAAAAGAACTAATTTCAGTAAAAGGAATTGGTTCGTGGACTGCAGACATGTTTTTAATGTTTACTTTGGGTAGACCAGATATCTTTCCAACAGAAGATTTAGGAATCAAAAAAGGTTTTGAAAAAGTAACTGGCAAAAAATGGGACAAAATAAAATCAGCCAAGTTTTCTGAAAAATATTGGAAACCATATAGAACCATTGCTAGTTGGTATTTATGGCGCTCACTTGAAAATAGATAGTTTCTATGAGAATATTGCGACATGGCTGAACGTAAAGAACAAACTAAAAAACACGGAGTTATTTTTGCGTTGTGGGATGGAAATAAAATTCAACTTGAAAAAAGAAACAAACCGACTGGAAAGTTTTTTGGGTATATATTAGTCCCAGGAGGGGGAGTTGATCAAGGGGAAACTTTAGAAAAAGCATTGTTAAGAGAAGTAAGAGAAGAATATAAAGTCAAGGCCTTAACTTATAAAAAGTTAGGAAATTATCCAAATATCGAAGATGACGGGATTTTAAATGTAAGACATTTATACTTGGTGACGAAATGGAAAGGTACTTTATCAAACCCTGAAGGCGTGAATGATCATATCGAAGCTACTCTTGAGGAAGCGTTTGAAATTTGTAAACATCCACTGAGCCAAATATTTTTAAGACAAATTCAAAAAGAATTATCTTGACAAGATTGAGAGTTAAAAATACTAATAGGCGAAGCTTAGAAAATAGGTAAGATTTTTGCAGGATTTATTGGAATACCATGATCTCTTATTTCTAGATGCAAATGATCACCAGTAGAACGGCCAGTATCACCCATTTGGCCTAGAACAGTGTCAGTATCAACCTCGTCGCCTTCCTTAACATTTATTTTTGATAAATGGGCGTAGAGAGATTTCAAATTATCGCCATGATTTACAATTACGTTTTTTCCATAACCTATTTTGGATATTTCCACGGACTCAATTCTTCCCTTTTTAATAGGTTTAATAATGTCTCCTGTGGTACCATCAAGGTCTAAACCTGGATGGAAAAGTTTATATCCTTGCGTGATATGTACTGTTTCAACAGGGTTTTGAATTGCTATTGTTGTATGAATTGGAGTATTTGCTTCCGGAATTGTTGTAATTTCACCCATATTTATACTACCAAGTGTATTTGTGGGTACAAAAGATGAAGCAATAAGCATAAAAGCAATATTTCCACCCAATAGTGCCTTAACACTCTTGTGCTCAAAAATATGCCTGAAAAATTTCCTTGTTATACCTCCAACACGATATTTAAGGTTCAGTGTCTTTTTGGTTGGTATTAAGGATTCATCCAAAGCTGATTTACGCCTCTTTGCAATTCTAAATTGCATAATTAGACGATACTTTGGCAGATGTAGAGTCAGTTTCTGCATACTAAAAATCCCGCAATTTCTTGCGAGATGGGCTATTCTATCACATATATACACTATAAGTCAAATTTTGGAGGCCGAGGCGGGAATCGGACCCGCGCATAGTTGTTTTGCAGACAACTTCGTTTCCACTTCGTCACTCGGCCGACAGCCATATTGTAACATATGAAATCTGATAAGCAGAGCTTGCCACGCGCATCGCTCATGATAGAATACTAAAATGAAAAGAAAAATAATTTCGACAATTTTAGCGACAGTTGGACTTATTATTATCGGTTTTGCAATTCTATTTTTCTTAGGCATGTTTAAAGAACAAGTAGCCGGGGTCTTGATTGAAGCCGATCCTATTTCGAAAGTTTATATAAACAATAAAGAAGTTGGAGTTACCCCATATGAAGCTGATTTAAAATCAGGAGAAATAAGTGTAAAGATAAAACCAAATCCAATTGAAGGATTAATTCTTGATGATTATGAAACAAAAATTAATCTTGTTCCAGGAATTAGAACGATTATAAAAAGAACATTTAAACCCAATGAAGAAAATTCTAGCGGAGTAATAGTTTCGTTTGAAAAAATAGGAGGGGATAACTCTTTCGTAACGGTAGTATCAGTTCCTGATAACGCACAAATATTGATAGATGGTAAAATCTATGGCTACTCTCCAATAAAAATAAATATTCCAGCAGGAGATCATGTTTTAGTAGTTTCTTCTAACAGATATCTTGACAAATCACTTCCAATTAAGGTTTATAAAGGATATAAGCTGACGGCTTCAGTTAAATTAGCAAGGTTAGAGGATCCAATTTTCACCGAAGAACCAGTATTAGCTACCGAGATAAGCGCAAAAATGAGAGTAAAGATTAATAAAACAGATATAGGATTTTTAAGGGTTAGAAGCGGTCCTGGTAAAAATTTTCCAGAAGTTACACAAGTTAAACCAGATGAAGAATACGATGTTTTAGAAGAAGACGAATATGCGAGTTGGTATAAAATAAAGGTAGGAGAATTAGAAGGCTGGGTCAGTGCGGAATTTGTAACAAAAATTTATATTCCACTGACTGACACTCCTGAATAGAGAATCCAGTAGACGAGCGTTACCCAGAGGCCGACTGCAATAATTAAACCTTTGTCTGTCAAAAGAAGCTTCTCGGGGGCTTCTGATTTTCCTTCAAAAATTAACGCTTCATAGCGCATAATTCCAAAAATGACGACAGGGATTGTTAACATCATTAATTTATCAATTGTCGTAGCTCTTGAGACTTCGGCCAAGACCAACCAAAAAGGAAGAGATGCTTTAGGGGACTCAAAAAAAGTATAAAGACTCCAACTCATCCAAGTAGCATTTCCAAACATTGTTACATAGCTATTTAAGAGCTCTTTTGAATACTTAGTAAGAGTTTTTCTGGTTCCACCATCAATCGCTTCTAAAAGATTAATCTCAGCCCTTCTTTTTCCAGCGGCTAAAAATAGTGAAGCTGAAATGACACAAAGCAAAAACCAGACAGACAAATGTGCATTAATGACAAAGGCACCTGCGTAAACACGTAATATAAAACCAGTTGCAATGATTAAGATATCTATTACATGTATATTTTTTAACCCAAGACTATATAAAACCTGCATTCCCAAATAAATCAAAATTAAAGTAAAGAAAAGCTGGTTTAAATATAAAGATAATATTAATGATAAAAAAACAAATCCCAACAATTCAAATACAGCAACAAAAAAAGGCAATTTACCTGAAGCAATAGGCCTATCTTTTTTGACAGGATGAAGCTTGTCAGATTTTATATCTAATATGTCGTTAAATATGTAAGTCGCAGAAGTAGCAAAAGAAAATGAGAAAAAAGCTAGAAGTACATCTTTAAATAATCCAGTTTCATAGAGAGTTCCTGTTAAAAATAAGGCTCCAAAAAGGGCAAAATTTTTAACCCAATGAATAGGTCTTGCTATACGAATTATTTGGATTGGTAAGTCAACCATAGTATTAAACCTCCTAAAACCAATGCTACTCCTATAATTGTATATAACTTATATGTACTATTCAAATTAAGAGCTAATATTCCCAAGATTGCAGTTAATGACCAATAAACTTGAGATACTTGCTTTTTTGAAAGACCGGAGTCTAACAGTTTGTGATGTAAATGTTCTCGGTCACCCCAAACAGGGGATTTTCCTGACAAGATTCTTCTTACAATGGTGTAGCCAGTATCTATCAAAGGAATACCTAAGACTACAATTAAAGTCCCCACCTTAGTAGTTGAAAGTATCGAAGCGACAGCAAGCATATAACCGGCGAGAGTTGCCCCACCATAACCTGGCATAATCTTTTGAGGAAATTTGTGCCAAGGAAGAAAACCTAGAAAGGCACCTGCTGTTATACCAGACAATAATATTACTGGCCATTGTGTAATATCTGTTGAATAGTAAAAAGATAAAGCAGTAATTGTTAAGGCTGATATGATGGTTACACCTGATAATTGGCCATCAATTCCCTTTGCCCCCATGTTTAGCATGTTCATCATAAAAACAATCCATACAAGAGCAAAAAGATCAGAAATGATTGGATTTGAAAGGTCAAATATTCCTCCAAAAGGATTAGTTAAAAAAGATATTCCAATCCCTGAAGCTACAGGAATAATTGCTGCCAAAAAGCCAAGACCTATTCTTAAATATGGGTTTAAATTATATTTATCATCTAAATAACCCATTACAGAAATTACAAAAGCTCCCAGAAGAATTGCAATTAAATGTTTATCAATTGGAATAAAAATTAGAGATGAGATTAAAATAGCAAAAAAAATTGGAATTCCTCCTCCTCGCGGAGTTGGTTTTGTGTGAATTACTTTTGGGTGCTTATTTTTCTTTGGATCATCTATTATCTTAAGTTTATTTGCAATCTTTATTATTAATGGAGTACATAAATATGAGATTAAGAATGAAATTAAAAGAGGAAAAAATAATAAATTAATTATGTTAGGCATTAATATTTAGATAGATCCAACCAAAAAAATAATTTTATACGTAGTGATCATTGCCAAAATAGAAACAGATATTGAGGTAAAGGCCAAAGTTTTATTAAGAAAATTGTCGTGAATTTTCATTGAAAAGATTGTGTTAATTACTGTAATAAATATCGACAATACAGATGGTAGGATAATAAAAATCGTTGGTGCTAACTGTTCAGATGTTTGTGGTAGTCCGTAATAAAGAGGTATTTCTGGTGGGAGAAAGATCTGTGCCACTAATCCTAATAATATAGTGATTACCGAAAGAAAAAATGAAAAGACAAACAATTTCTTAAGAGGTAGTTTTTCAAAACCAGGGCTTAATTTGATTTTTGTAGAGTTAATCATTACGAATATAGAGCCATATTTGTGATTGACCAACTTTCGATATTATATAATAATTTTTATTTACAAACGTATTAAGTTCTGGAAAAGAAAAAGAATTTGGAGTTATAACAATAAATTTAGGCTTGTTTTGAGATAAACTTTTAATGATATCATCATTATTTGAAAAATCTTTAAAATGATAATCGGCCACATATTTTGTAGGTGGAAGTCGTCTCGACAAAGCATAAATCGTTGGAGAATCATTACTCCAGACAAACACCTTATCATTTTTAGATAAAGAATTTTTGAGGAAATCTGCTATTTGATAATTCATTGTGGTATTTGGGGAAAATTTATTAAAATAAGTTTCCCTCGAAATTTTCCCAGATGCAAACTCAATAAACCTTTGATAATAAGAAGTAGTTGGGTAATACCAAAATTTAAAATAAAAAGGAACGAAAAACGCAAAGGTCAAAGGAATTATTGTCAGACTTTGCTCGATATTTTTTAGTGAAAAAAGCATTCCTAGTAGCATAGACACTGGTGCTAGCGATTGAACAAAATAATGAGGATAAGGTCTTTCTGATAACGTAACGGCAAAAAGTGTGGCAAGTAGCCATGCACTAATAAATACAAATTCTTTAGAAAGTTTTTTCCTTGATAGATATAGGCCTAAAAATCCGGAAAACATCACCCCAGCCCTAATTAATAATGGGCCATTTTTTTCCACAAACGAGAGTTCTGATGTACTTGGTCTCCAACTGGAGACGTAGCCAAAGTTTTGCAAGAAGGCTGCAATTAAATATTCCTTAAAACTACCTGCAAAATAATACCAAACAAACGTAAGACCAACAGGGATGATAAAACCAAGTGATAAAAAGAAAGATTTTTTAATAAATTCTTTGTGAGAATAGATTAACCAGAATGTGAGTAAACCCAAGATATCAAAAGCTGCTGGTATTTTAAAAAGTGCAGCCATAGAAAAAAGTGACCCCGAAATAAGGAGATTTTTAATATTATTTTCTTTTGAAAGCAATATCCAAAAAGCAAAAATTATGGGCCCAATCATAAATAGCTCAGCGTTGATGGTATTACCTTCGAAGAGTGGCAGGGTAGTTAAAAGGCCAAAAATAACAGTAGATATATTTTGAAGCCTGCGGGCTTGTGGAAAAAGATGTTTTACCAATTTCCAAAATCCATATACTGTAATCAAATTCCAGAAAGCTAAAATTACTTTGAATATAAATAGATTCCCAGCAATTGCTGCGGTTAAGTACAAAAGTGGAGGCTTATTGTCGTGTAGGCTTAAATAAAGCGGTATTCCTTGCCTTACACCTTCACCTAAAGCGAGATAAATCATTTCATCACCGTAATAATATGGTTCAAAAAAGGAAGGAATTCTAAGAATTAATAAAACTGCAAAAAATATCTCAAGCCAAAGTGGAGTATCGATTATGGATATTAGTTTGTTATAAAGCTTCATCCTGATATAATTCTATCATATGCAAAAAATTTTGGTTACAGGCGGATCAGGTTTCATTGGAAGCCACTTATGTAAATCACTCCTTGATGATGGATATGAAGTTATTTGTCTTGACAATTTAATTACAGGAAGTAAAAAGAATATTGAAGATTTATTAGATAATCCCAATTTTGAGTTTGTAAATGCTGACGTATGTAATTTGCAGGCTGTGGACCGTAATCAATTAGCCGTAAGCGCCATCTTCCATCTTGCCTCTCCAGCTTCGCCTGTTGATTTTGCAAAAATTCCAGAAGAAATTTTACTTGTTAATTCATTGGGAACTTTAAATGTTTTAAACCTTGCAAAGGAAATTAAAGCTAAAATATTAATCGCTTCGACATCTGAAATTTATGGAGATCCTTTAGAACACCCACAAAAAGAATTATATTGGGGAAACGCAAATTCGTTTGGTCCAAGAAGTTGTTATGATGAAAGTAAGAGATTTGCAGAAGCAGCAACATATGTTTTTTTACATACTCATAACGTAAATGCAAGAATAATTAGAATTTTTAATACATATGGCCCTAATATGCAAAAAAATGATGGTAGAGTAGTTAGTAATTTTATAAACTGGGCAATTAACGGTTTACCTATAAAAATTGACGGTGATGGAAGTCAAACACGATCATTTTGCTTTGTTTCTGATTTGGTATTAGGCATTAAAAATGCAATGTTTTCAGATAGTACTAAGGGAGAAATATTTAATTTAGGAAATCCAGACGAATATAAAATTATTGATCTTGCTAAAAAAATAATTGAACTTACAGATTCAAAATCAGAATTAATATTTTCTAAGTCATTTAGACCTGATGACCCTATGCAAAGATGTCCTGACATCACGAAAGCAAGGAAAATATTAAATTGGGAACCAAAGGTAAATCTTTCTGAAGGTCTTAAAAAAACAATTGAATATTACAAATCATTTTAAACTTTCTCAGTAACTTTATACTCTATATACTTTCCAAGCATAAGCCTTGTGTGTGCATCAATACCAGGAAGAGCTGAGAAGAAAAATCCTACAATAGGCATTAATATAAATTCAAATGGGGTTAAAATTGTTCTCCAAATAGATACAGTTTCAGGCCTTTTTGGTTTGTAGATATTATTTATAAAAAAGAGGATAATAAGGAAACCTAAAGAGAGTGTTAAGATGATTGATGATAATTTCGGAACCATATACCCGAGTGTTGTTCTTCCAAAAGCAGGATTAATAAGTGTTGGCAAGGTTAGACCGATTGTTATAATAAACCAATTAACAGGCCACATAAAATGTGCCCACAATACGAATCCAAGTCTTGTTGTTTTATCCCAAAATGGTATCTCAGTATCTATTAAATAGTTTTTAATAATCCAAGAATCATCAGAAGTTCCCCATGCCCACCTTCTATATTGCTCGTATTGGGCTTTTATTGTTTTCCAAGTTGTTGTAGACTGGGCAGCATCGGCATGTAATGGAAGGTAAATAGGTTCAACTTCAAGTCCACCTTTAACCTTGTAATATGCCTTAAAAAATATACCCCAATCTTCAGGGATTTTATCTGCGTCCCAATAGCCAACCTCATCAAGAAGCTTGTACGAGAGGGAATAATTCTGTGCATTTATGAGTCTATCCTTTCTTGGAAGTTGTGATAAATTCCAAATTGATCCAAAAGTATTTGGAACCCTAGTGATTGCAGGTAATTCCCAGATATTGTTAAAAAACATGACTGCTGGTTGCCAAAAGTGTCTATACCTTGTTGGACAATCAAGAAACTTAAATGAAAGACAGGCAAAATGGTTTGGGTGGTATTTATGATCTGCATCGCAACTTGTTACTGTCAAATAATTAATATCCATTTTTTCTTTACCACGAAGTGGCAAGCTTTGCTTATCAATAAAATTCTTTTTACCACGAAGAGGCAAGGAATCATTATTTATATAATGTTCCTTATACCAAACCGCAGCAAATTTTTCATTAGAAGCTTTTCCCACAACTTCATCAACTTTTAACTTGTGAACTGTTTGTATAAAATTTCTAAAATTGTTGCCAAACTTAGAGCTAATGCTGTGAAATTTAGCATTTCGTGCTTCACGCGGTTCTCTTTCCTCCATTGCTAAAATTATAGTCATCATTTTTGTTGGTAAAGTTTGCTTTACTAACGAGTTAATTGTTCTTTCTAAAATATAGAGTGGCTCTTTATATGTTGGAATTATTACAATGTTGTGTACTTTTTCCCAATCTGGAAATGTTTTTAAATCACTCACCCAATCGTATCCAATTGCTGCTTGAATTTTGGTATGAGAAATTACTGAGGTAATTGCAATCAAAAACGATTGATAAAACCAATAGATGTTAAAAAGCAAAACAAAATAGGCAACAAAATTAGGAAATAAAAATATTCCCCAGTAGGGAAGAAGGATCATATTCCAAGAAAAAACTCCTGGCAATATTTCAAAAAATCTCAATACTTGCTTCTCATGTTTTAGAATGTAATTACGCATATTATTTTAGGCGGGGGAATAATGGTTCAGCCATTTTGATTTTAACGCTTCCAAAAACCCTTGCAATTTTATTTGTTGTTTCAGGTAAAAATGATTTTAGGTTTAATGCAATTTCTGCAATTTCGTTTAAATAATTTTGAAGTTCCGCTTGTAATTTTTTACCTTCTAATTTCCAAGGTTCAGCCTTGTTTATTGCCTGGTCAACAAGTGTTACTTTATCCCAGATAAATTTCAAAGCATTATCGAACTTAAATTCTTCAAGTGACTTTATTACTTTGGGGTACAACTTTGTTTCCTTCGACTCGAAGTTAAATTTGGAATTTTGACACATCTTTGCAACCCTGGAGACTAAATTCCCAAGTCCATTTGCAAGATCGGCGTTATATGTGCCTTCAAATTTTTCTTTTGTGAAGTCACTATCATTAAATGGGTTAATTTTTGCAAATAAGAAATATCTAAGTGCGTCAGTTCCGTATTTTTCTACATATTCAAATGGATCTATAACATTTCCTGTAGATTTACTCATCCTTTGTCCTCCTGACATTATAAAATCACCTATAAACACCTGTTTAGTTTGTGGTAAATCAACAGCCATCAACATCGCTTGCCACATACATGATTGCTGTCGTAAATTGTCTTTGCCTGCAAGTTGTATCGCTTGTGGGCTGTTTTTTGTCCCCCAATATTTTTGAAATTTATCTTTATCTTCTGGCCAACCCAAGGTTGATATATAGTTCACTAAAGCGTCAAACCAAACATACATAACCTGTTTATCATCGTTGGGAACAGGTACACCCCAAGGCATTTTCTCCTTTAGTCTAGAAATACTAAAATCTTCGAGTCCAGATTTAACAAAGGTAGTTATTTCAACAAGTCTATTTTTAGGCACAACAAACTTTGGATTTTCTTTATAAAACTTAAGTAATTTTTTCTCAAAACCTGAAAATTTAAAGAAGTAGTTCTCTTCATCGATTAAATCTAAATCAAGAGTTAGATGAAATTCGCATTTTCCTTCAATTAGTTCTGAGTCAGTTTTTTCCATCTCACAACCAGAACAATATTTTATTTGATAGTTTTTCTTATAAATATAACCTGCCTCGTCACATAGTCTCCAGAATTCTTGGGCAGCAGCTTCATGTTTAGGATCTGTTGTTCGAATAAAATTGTCGTAACTTAAATTTAATGCTTCTTTTAAATCAGCAAATTTTGCAGCATACTCATCAACATATTCTTGAGGTGTTTTTCCAGACTCAATAGCTTTACGATAAATTTTTATTCCATGCTCATCACATCCGGTATTATAAAAAACATCTTCTCCTAATAGTTTATGAAATCTGGCTAAACAATCTGCCCTAACTGCTTCTAAAGCAAAACCCAGATGTGGAGATGCGTTTACATATGGGATGGTCGTGGTTACATAGTAATTTTTGTTCATAATTGTATTATACCTTAGACCTTGCTTTTCGTTAAATTAGTGTTATATTAAGTTCAATTGTGATTGAATCTCCACTAGTTATACAAATGAAACACACTATATCGCGCGGAATGTTGGGTTTTCGTATCTTTGAGCATAATGGTGACTCTGGAACCGTTTATAAAGCTGGGGATAATGTTCCTGTGGGCGCAGAATATGTAAATGATGGCAAAACATTACCGGCTGATTACATAGAGGAAGCTACACACACCCATAAAGATACAGAGATTAAAATAGACGGTGTTAGCGTTAAAGTAAAGTTTATGACTTCAGAAGAAGCTGATGATCTAGACGACGAATTATTTTAATTTTAGTTTTTTAATTCTGCTATTCCAGGTATTTGCCCAGTCTTCAGCATCCATTTTTTTTAAAGCTAGTTTGTATCCTTCTGAATCTAATTGTTTTTCTACAGATGCAATTACATTTTTTGATACTTTTAAATTTGTTTTTATATTTTCGTGACTTCTTTTTTTCTTTAACCAATAGGCTATAGCAAGTCTTTTGGCGTATGCTTCAAGTTCCTTTTCTGTCAAAAAGTCCTTAAAAAAGACTGCAAAATCTTTTTTTGTTTTAATATCCTCAAGTGTTTGGAAAAAAGTATTAACGATTTCTTTTTGCAAGGCGTTCATAATTTAAAGCTATTATACCAAGTCCAGCAATTAAGATTGCGTTTAATATGTTTCCAATACCAAATAGTCTAAAAATTGCAAACATAGTTAAACAAATAGAAATAATAAAACCTCTTCTAGAGCCTGCAAAAATAAGTGAAAACAAAAAGAAGAGAAATGCGAATAAGTTTGTAAAAAATAATAAAACAAATAACGAGGTACCTGGATCGGTAAAATAAATTATTGATATAAGGCTTAGAAAGAGTAAGAAAGTAATAACTAAACTAGGCAAAAAGTTTTTTCTTCTTAAAATCATTTGTTTTCGTATTTCTTTGTGCATACTATATAATTAGAGAGTGGAAACACTTCTACTCATTATAATATTAATTGTCTTAGTTATTCTAATCACTGTGGTTCTAAAACAAAAACCTTCAGGAGATATAATCGAATGGTTAAAGAGTACTGGTCAACGTCTTGAAGTTCAAAATAAATCATTTAACGAAAGATTGGACCATGCAGCCAAAGTAATAGGAGATGTAAATCGCAATATAGGCGAATTTAGTGAGATAGGTAGGGGAATGAAGGATTTACAAGAATTTCTATCTTCACCAAAATTAAGAGGAAATATAGGGGAGCAAGTATTAAAAGAACTTCTTAAACAATTTCTTCCAAATGAATCATTTAGTCTTCAATATACTTTTAAATCAGGAGAAAAAGTTGATGCAGCAATTATGACCTCTGCTGGAATAATTCCTGTTGATTCAAAATTCCCCTTAGAAAATTTTAGAAAAATGCAGGCTGAACCGGTTTATAAAAAAACTTTTGAAAATGACGTCAGAAAACATATAGATGATATATCAAGAAAATATATTTTAACTGATGAGGGGACGCTAGATTATGCTTTAATGTATATACCCTCTGAGGCTGTTTACTATGAAATAGTAAATAATCAAACACTTTTTGACTATGCACAATCAAAAAGAATCCTTCCGGTTTCTCCAACAACTTTTTATGCATATATAAAAGCAATATTAATGAGTTTTGAGGGACAGAAGATAGAAAAACAGGCAAAAGAAATACTTGCATCTTTAAGAGCTATTAAAAAAGATTATGGAAAAGTAGAAGAAAATCTAGGAGTTCTTCAAAAACATTTAGTAAATGCCACAAACATGATGGGTAATGTCTATTCCAGTTTTACAAACCTTGGCAACAAAATAGATAATACACGGAATTTGGATGTTGGACCAAGTGCAATTAAAAAAACGATATAATAAAGAAATGGAGGAATTACTTTTAGTTTATACAACTTGGGAATCTGTAAAACAGGCAAAAAATGCTGCAAAGAAACTTCTTGAAAAACGAGTTTGTGCTTGTATAAATATATATCCTGAAATGTACCCGATGTTTTTCTGGCCTCCAAAGACGAACAAAATTGATGAATCAAAAGAAGTAGTAATGATCGTTAAAACCTTAAAATCAAAATATGAAGAATTAGAAAAAGAGATTTATAAAATTCATACATATGATGTACCGTGTATCATTGCCATTCCAACTTATAAAGTTAACAAAGATTACCTTGATTGGATAAAAGGAGAGGTTGAAATTACTAACCAACTCTCTACACCTATATCGGCATAAAATGCAAAGAGTTGGTTTTTGTGGTTCAGCTATGATGACCCAGTTCTCCCAATACCTGGGCTCGGCGAAGTTCTTCTTCATCGTAGTTTGCAATAACGGCTGTCAACACTTCATTGGAGGAAAGGATTCCTCGCCAGTGTCCACTATTGTCGACGACGACCACATGTCTGATCTTGTTTTGAGTCAAAATTCTAGGGAGATCATTTACATTGTCTTCCATTTTAACCTTGACTACGTCTATCGTCATAATGTCCGAGATCAATCTTTCAGACGGTCTTGGACTACTTCCAAACTCAGTGTTTGTATCCGCACTGGATACCACACCGACAAAGTTGCCCCTTTTTGTAACAGCAATGAAGTTGATACGATTCAAACTCATCGTTGCTGCTGCATCCCGCGCTGATGACGTAACCTCAATTGACATAACTCCTTTGATCTTCCCCTTTCTATAGAGATGTTCCAAAAGTTCTTTCACCGTAGTTATTATCATCACAGACTCCTCTTTTATTAGATTTTTATGTGCAATTTTTGAAATCCTTGCCGAAAGGGCTCAAAAAGTAGGCAATTATACCATATTTATTAAAAACTCTGATAAAATCAGTCAATGAGTAATATTTCTGAAAAAATACTAAACAAACAACAACTTCAAGCGATTAGACATAAAGATGGGCCATTGTTAATTATTGCGGGAGCAGGGACTGGTAAAACGACAGTTATTACAGAAAGAATTAAATATTTGATTACAAAAGGTCTTGCAAAACCAGAAGAAATTCTGGCTCTTACCTTCACCGAGAAGGGTGCAAACGAAATGGAAGAGAGAATTGATGTCGCACTTCCTTTGAGTTATGGAGAAATGTGGGTTTCTACCTTTCACTCATTCTGTGATCGCATCCTACGCGACCGTGCCGTTGAGATTGGTTTATCTTCTAATTACAAATTAATGACACAAGCTCAATCAATTGACTTAATAAAGAAAAATTTATTTGATTTTAATTTAAATTATTTTAGACCACTGGGGAATCCAAATAAATTTATTGAAGGGTTGCTACAGCACTTCTCAAGACTTCAAGACGAAATGATAACACCAGAAGATTATTTAAAATATACAAAAGATTATACAAACGAAGAACCGTTGGAAGTTATAAAAACTAAAGAACTAGCTAACGCTTATAAATTTTATGGTGACTTAAAATTAAAAGAAAATGTAATGGACTTTGGAAACTTAATAACTTATGTAATTAAACTATTTAAAGAAAGACCTAACGTTTTGAAAATTTATCAAGAAAAATTTAAATATATTTTAGTTGATGAATTTCAAGATACTAATTTCGCTCAAAATGAATTAGTTAATTTGTTAGCAAAGAAAAATAGAAATATTACAATCGTTGGTGATGATAACCAAAGTATTTATCGATTCCGTGGAGCCGCAATAAGTAATATTATTCAATTCAAAAAAATATATTCTGATTCAAAAATTGTAACTTTAAATCAAAATTATAGATCAACACAGAAAATACTTGACAGTGCATATAGATTAATTAAACACAATGATCCAGACACTTTAGAATATCAATTGGGGATATCGAAAGAACTAAAAGCTGTCGACAGTCGACAGTCTATAGACATTAGTTTTATACACACAAAATCAGGACAGGAAGAAGCAGAAGAAACAATAAAGACAATTGATCAATTAGTCAAGAAAGACAATTATAACTACAAAGATATTGCTATTTTAGTAAGAGCCAACAATCATGCTGATAGTTTTATTAGAGAATTTGAAAGACAGGATATTCCGCATCAGTTTTTAGGTCCCAGTAAGATGTTTGAGAAGGAGGAAATAATTGATCTAATTTCTTACCTTAAAGTACTATATAATCCAGAGGATTCGGGTAACTTATATAGGTTATTATCTTCAGATGTTTTTGACATCTCGAGCCTAGAGTTAATTAAAATTGCAAGTACTGCAAAAAAGAATAGTCTGTCTATTTTTGAGGTAATTCATGACAGTAATAACGAAAAAATTGTTAAACTACTGCAATTAATTAATAAACATCTAAAAATTATAAATAAGGAAACTGCAGGTTATATATTATATGAATATATTAATGAAGTCGGGATTTATAAAAAGATATTAGAAAATAGTGAAGACACAAAGGCCCAAAATATTGCAAAATTTTTTGACAAAATTAAATCCTATGAAGGTGAGAATAGAAACGCAAATGTTGTAGATGTTGTTGACTATATTGACCTGCTTTTAGAAGTGGGGGAATCACCAAGTATCACAGATGGTGATTGGCAAGAAAATAATGCAGTTAATATATTAACTGTACATTCCTCAAAAGGATTAGAGTTTCCAATTGTGTTTTTAGTAAATCTTGTAAGCGAAAGATTTCCAAGTAGAGAGCGTCATGAACAAATTCCAATACCAGAAGAATTAATTAAAGAAATATTGCCTACCGGTGATTATCACGTTCAAGAGGAACGAAGACTTTTCTATGTTGGTATGACAAGGGCAAAAGAAAGACTTTACTTAACAGCAAGTAATTATTATGGAGATGGTAAAAGAGAAAAGAAAGTAAGTCCATTTGTTTACGAAGCACTTAGGGAAACTGCCAATAGTCGACAGTCTACAGACTACAGTATAAAAACAGTAAATTTTCAGCAGGCTGTAGACCGTAGACTAAAAACTGTAGACATACAAAAAATCAAAATTGATTTTTTGTCAGTAAGTCAAATTGAAACATTTAAAACTTGTCCTATGCACTACAAATTAAAATACATTTATAAAATTCCAACATCTCCGTCTGCGTCGATATCTTTTGGAGTTTCTATTCACAATACTTTAAAAGATTACTACCACGAAGTGGCAAGCTCTGCTTATGATAAGAAACAAGATATTTTAAAATTATATAAGTCGAACTTCATAACCTACGGTTATGTAAATAAAATTCATAAATTAGAATTCTACAAGCTGGGTGAAAAGTATTTAATTAATTTCTTAAAGCATGGATATGATAAAAAAGTAAAAACGATTTCACTAGAAGAAAAATTTAATTTAAAAATCGATTCTAGTCTAAAAATTGGCGGAACAGTTGATAGGGTAGATGATTTGGGAAAAGGGAGATACGAAATAATAGACTACAAAACAGGGGCAAATATTCCTACACAAAAGGATGTTGATAAAGATATGCAGCTGTCATTCTATGCATTAGCTGTTTCATTGTTATATAAGGTAAATCCAGAAGATATTAAATTGTCTCTTTATTATTTAGATACACAAGAAAAAATAACAACGAGAAGAACACTAAAAGATTTAGAAAATTTAAAAAAAGAAATATTAAAGATTAAAGATGAGATGGAAAATAGCGATTTTAAATGTAGTAACAATTTCTTTTGCCAAGGAAAATGTGAATATTCTATGTTTTGCAAGTCTTTGACGTAAGATATAATTATACTATGTGTGGGGGATTAGAAAATGGGAAAGGTAGAGCAAACGCTAAAGAATTAGGCTTAGGTGTAATAGAGGGTAAAAATGGTGAGGTTATTATAATGGATAAAAAACATACATTGGAATCTTTTGCTGAGGTAATAAAAAAAGCTTCAAAAGGGTTGGGACCAGCGATAAATGAAACTATTTGGCAGATACCAAGAGACGAAGCGATTTCAGTCTAATTGTTAGGGTGAAATCTCACAACTTTATATCCAAATTAAAAATACTTAAAGCACCTTTAATTGGAATAGGTGGATTAATCGGTCTGATATTTTTTAAAAACCAAGCATGAGCTTTAGGGTAAACTTTTACACATGCCTTTTTTTCATGTTCTCTAGTCATAGGCTGAACATCATAAAGTTCAACAGTACATAAAGCTTTACCATACGGGTCTATCTTAGGATTTTGTGATGAACAAATAACTAAATCGCCACGATATTTAGTAGCCCATTTTCTAGTTTCAATAGTCTTTTTACCGTTCGCTACTAAGTTAGCCCAAGGCTGTTTGAGAGAGATAGCTTTGTATAACATCCAGGATAGAGGGCTTCAGTGCCACCAAAAGACTTTTTAAAGTGGGTGAATCCAAGCCAAGATTTGTTCGGAAATCGCTCATCATATATTCCTTCAAAGTCAAAAACCTTACAACCCATCTTTTTAGCCCATAGTATGCCATGGTGGAGTAGAGAGTATTGGGAGAGGGAAGTGCGGCCATCTGAATTTGTAAAACCATACCAGTAATACCCAAAATCGTGTAAAGAACGCGTGAAAAGCGCTCCTCCTATAATATTGCCAAGTTTATTGTGCGACGTAAGGAAAATAGAGTTATTGTTCGGGAACGATTTTTTTAAACTTAAAAGGCTTTGCAGACTTGGCACATATCTATTAAAGTTTACAGATTTTCTCCATGCTTTATGAAAATCTTTAATTTCATCTGGGGAATTACACTCCCTGATTTTTTGTTTCTCCCCTATTTTTATACATCTTCTTGTTTCCTTATTAAATTTTAATGGTTTAGTAAGGTCTAGATGTAAAGTTTTTGAAGGTAAATACGGATTTCTTGACAGTTTGAAGCCGTGTGATAGTATTAAAGCATGGTACTTTTTGATGTTAGCCATTGAGTTGGGTTCAATAATTGTTTGAAATACTTTATATTTCTTCTCTAGTTTTTGTATTGTCCCAAAATCTACCTTTTTTGGTCGTTGAATTTTCAAAACTGATCCTAAGATTGGTAGTTTTCTAATGAAATAATTTATATTATTAATTTTCTCCACAATCCAACCCTGAGTTCTTAAATATTCTGCATAATTTTCTGATTGACGAATATCGGTCATCTTAATCGAAGTATAAACCATCTAATTTTTTCGAGCGTTCGATATAAATAATAAAGTGGTTTATTTATAATGAGATCCCAAGACCCAACAAACTCTACAACCTTTGGATTATAACCTTCTTTGAATTTTGTGAAACCCTTGCCCTCTTCCCTTCCCCATAAATCAAAAGTAGTTAGACCTAATTTCTTACCAAATTTAATAGCTTCCCACATCATTAAATTATTTGCCATAACTTCTTTGTGTTTATCAGTTGATGCGCCGTACGGATAATATAAAAAACCATCATGAGCAAAAAGTATCCAAGTAGATATAACCTCGTCATTGTAAGTTGCAGTCATTAGGTGGGCAATTTTAGTTTTTAGATATTTCCACATTAATTTATGATATCTTGGTGTATGAGAGTAGAATCCCTGTCTTTTATTTGTTTCAGTAGTCAGCTCTAAATATTTTTCAAATGCTTTATCTGAATCATCAATTTTAATTTCTACGCCATGTTTTTGAGCCAATCTTATGTTATATCTAGTTTTACTAGAAAAACTTTTCATTAAATCTTCTTCTGAAGGAGTTAAGTCAATCCAAAAAGATGTGGGGGTAAATAATCTTTTGCCTTCAATCAAACCCATTTTTTTACCGGCAAAGCCGGCCAAGCTTTGCTTATATTTACTTACAAGTTTTTGGTCATGTAAAACATTGGGTTCAAATTTGATAAATATGGCGTTATTGTTTTGCCCTATTTTTCGAAAAGTTGCAAGGTCTGACCTTGCAATATTGGGCCCTTTCATAACAGTACCAATTTTAAAATTTGTGTAGGGAATTTTGCTAAAAATAATTAAATTGTCTTGCGCAAATTCAATTTCATTTCCCCACTCTTTCCTAAACTCTCCCCATTCCTTTGTTTGTAGAGGATGTGTCATGGCTTAATTATACATTGGATTTGAATAACTTCTATATTAGGCCTAAAATCCAACAAATGGAAAAGTCTCCTCAGTTAGCCATAGAGATATTAGATGCTATACAGAAGGATCAATTTGTAGAATGGTGGAATGGACATCTACCTGAGAGTTATGAGCCTTTTCCGTGGGAAGAAAGAGAAATACTACCCTTAAATATACACAAATCTCTTGGAATATTAGAAATTAAAGGATTTTCGGAGGCAGGAAAATCTACGGGTGTGGAATATCTTAAATTTAATCCAATACGTGGATATAGACAAATTGTTCGACCAGAACTTATTGTTACTGATGCAGAAGGGATAGATAATGATTTTGGAGTTCATGAATTAAAGGGGTTTATGAGAATTTTACAAGGTAACGCACAACGAACACTTTTTTGGAACTTGATAAAAAATATCTCATTTGGTCAGGGATTGAAGCAAATAACTGAGTTATTAAAGCAAGACGCATTAAACGAAAAGTCTGGAGCACCTATAAAATTAATAATTGAAAGAGGCCCACATGATGTACTTACAACATCTTATCTTGCTGCGAAACTATCTGAAGGAAAATCTCGGACACACAGGGTACATGAAGGTCCGTCGATAATCGGCGAACAAGAATATATTAGACCAGATTTTGAAGGTAATTTTTTAACATCTTATTCTCTAGGATTTAGTTTTGGACAAATGGTCGATGCGGTAGTTTTATATTATGTTTCAAGAGAAAGCCAAATAGAGAGACGTTTGAAACAAAATAAAAAAACTCAGGGAGATTTTATAAACGAACAAACATGGCCAGATATATTCGCAGGAGAGGAATTTTGGCTTAATTGTATCTATCCAATTTATCGAGAACGTTATGGTATGGGACTTTTGGTACTAAATGGTGAAAATCCAGCTGAAGAAAATAATTTGAAATTGAGAAATTTTTGTGAAAAGGTGTTTGAGATTACAAATTGACCACGCTTTGTTATTTAAGGTATTTATCTAAAATATCGTCGAAATTTAAGTCATCCTTTGAAATTTGAGAATCACTAAAGCTGTCACTTCCATGTGTTCTAATCTCAAGCCCCCCATCAAGTAGATGTTCTGGTATATCTGATATAAATCTACTTGGTGCGTTGCTTGATGTTTCTCCATAAATCATTCTTTTACAGGCATAGGTCAGATACAAAACTTCTTTCGCTCTTGTTATTCCCACATAACAGAGTCTTCTCTCTTCTTCCATCTGCTCCTTTTCCCAAAGAGCTCTAGAATGAGGGAAAAGGCCTTCTTCCATACCTACAATAAAAACAACTGGAAACTCAAGACCTTTAGCTGCATGGAGTGTCATCAGGGTGACCCTGCCAATTGCATTGGTAAGTGTTCCTTTTTCTGAGCTTGCTTCAACTAAAGATACATTTTCTAAAAAATCAGAAAGAATAGGAAATTCTAAAGCTACTGACCTTAATTCTTTTATGTTTTCTAATCGCTGATAATCTTCTGCATCGTCTTCTTTAAATTTGTTTAAATACTCAGTTTCGCGAATTATTAAATCCAATATTTCAATCGTTGTATATTCTTCTATGTCTATATCTATCATCATAAACTTATCAAATCTTCGTTTTCCTAATACAAATGCACGTTTTTCTGACACAGAATCTTTTTTGTTAAATAAAAGTCTTAAATATGAGAGAATATCTTTAATTTCTTTTCTGTCATAAAATCTCACTCCTCCCACTAAAGTGTAAGGAATAGTTTCGTGTAGTAATGCCTCTTCTAATACACGGGATTGAGCATTAGTGCGATACAAAACTGCTATATCTTTGTAACTGTTTTCCTTAGTGTTGGAATCTTTGCTCATTTGTTTTATTTTATTTACTACATATTCTGCTTCGTCAAAACCACTATTTGCAGAGTAAAGGTAGATTTTTTGACCTTCTAGTTTTTCTGTCCATAATTTTAAAATTGGATGTCCTGTGTTTTTTGATATTACAGAGTTAGCCGCGTCTAGAATTGTTTGGGTTGATCTATAGTTTTGCTCAAGATTCACTACGTGAATCTGTGGATAGTCTTTAATTAGATAATTTATGTTTCTATAATCAGCCCCCCTCCATGAATAAATCGATTGCGAGCTGTCCCCGACGGCCGTAATTACACCCCTATTTCCATCTAATAGTTTTATTAGTTTATACTGAATTTTATTTGTGTCTTGCCATTCATCTACAAAAATTTGTGATATTCTAGTCTGCCATTTAGAAAGGATGTCTGGTTTTTCAAAAAGTATTACTGTTTTTAAAAGCAAATCGTCAAAATCTAGTGCATTAATTTCTGACAATCTTTTTTCATATCTTAAATATACTTTAGCTGTAGCATCGCCCAAGTCACCCGTTGCAATTTCTGCAAATTGGGAAGGAGAAAGCATTTGGTTTTTGGCTTCAGAAATTGAGTAGAGAATTGAGGCATGCTTTATCGATTCTTTAATTCCCAAATCATTAATTATTTCTTTAACTAAATCTTTTTGATCATTATCATCATATATTAGAAAATTTGGTTCAATTCCAATTGACTCTCCGTCAGTTTTTAGTAACTTGGCGCAGAATCCATGGAATGTTCCTGCAAAGCCCAACTCAATATTACCCATTCGAACCTTCATTTCTTTAGCAGCCTTATTGGTAAAGGTAAGTAATAAACAATTTTCAGGATTTACTATTTTTTTTTCAATTAAATAGGCAACTCTGTGGGTTAAAACCTTTGTTTTACCTGATCCTGCGCCAGCTAAAACTAAAAGTGGTCCGTTTGTATAGGTAACTGCTTCAACTTGATCCTTATTTAATTCTTGCGTTGGCTTGCTTGTATCCATAATGGCATTTACAATAGTAACATGCGTATATTAAAAATTGTTCTTATCTTTCTGGGTTTTTCTATTGTTGCTGGTGTTTTACTGATCGCCATTTCCTCTGCCTTAATTCCTAAAATTGAAAAACCAGTTTCTATTTTGATTCTTGGTAAAGGAGGGGAAGGGCATACAGCTCCTGATTTAACAGATACCATAATGGTTGCATATCTAAATAACGATCAAAAGACAATTAAATTTTTATCTTTAGCGAGAGATATCTGGATAACAGAAATAAGAGCTAAGCTAAATACAGCTTATCACTATGGTGGATTTAAAATGGCAGGTGATAGTGTGGCGTCTATTACCGGTCTTCCTATTACCCACACAATTGTTATCGATTTTTCATTATTTACTGATCTAATTGATAGTATTGGGGGAGTTAATGTTAATGTTACTAATTCCTTTACAGATGAGAAATACCCAATTGCGGGACTTGAAAATGATTTGTGTAATGGTGACAAATTATATGGTTGTAGATACGAAGTAATTAATTTTGAAAGCGGAACTCAACATATGGACGGAAAGTTAGCCTTAAAATTTGTTAGAAGTAGAAACGCTAAAGGAGATGAAGGAACTGATCTTGCTCGCGAAAACAGGCAACAACAGGTTATTTCAGCAATTAAAGAAAAAATTTTGTCTAAAGATGTTATTCTAAACCCTTCAGTTTTGCAAAAACTATATAATGTTTTTACTTCACACATTGAAACAGACATTGATCAAAAAACCGCAATTGCCATTGGGAAGTTAGTTTTTGAATCACGAAATAACATTAATTTTTTAAGTATCCCTGAAGAATTTATAGTAGTTTCACAAAATGACAAAAAATATGATAAGCAATATGTTTTCATTCCAAAATCTGGGTCATGGAAAGAACTTCAAGAATGGATTACCAACCCACCCATCCAAATTTATTAATCCACAAGACTCCCCATAGGTTAACTATTATTCCAAATACTAAAAAGAACCAATGGTACCAACGTGGTCCTTTTTGATTAGCTACACCTAAAATGGTTAAGTAAGTTAAAAAGGGATAAAAATCAACTGCAAATCTATATCCAAATTGAGCAAAGCCAGTTCCTCCATGCAAACCAACTATGGTAAAAACTAATCCAATACAAAGCCAAAAAAGTTTGACAATTTGTTTTTTTATTCCTGCCCAAAATGAAAAAATAAAAGCTGGGGTAGTCAACCAGATGGCCATACCAGCCCATGATGGTCTGATATATGGAAATTCTGAAATAAATTTAGGCATGGCCAAAAATGCAATCTTGAGGTCTTCAATGATGTAACTCGGATGCATAATTCCTTTTGAAAACCATGGCTCGCTTTGTGTACCAGGGATTAGGAAATACCCTCTATTAAAAATTGTTCCATATCGGCTGAAATTATAAAAGAAGTCAAAACCTATAAACATTAAAATAGGAATTGAAAAAAGAATCAAAGGGATAAACTTTTTATTTTCTCTCCAAATTAAAAAGGCAAAAATGGGAAAAGTAAGAGCAAGATGGATTCTAGAAAGGTATGTAGCTCCCAAAAGTATTCCTAATAAAACCGGCCTTTTTTTACCTAATATTTCAATTATTGCTAAGGTTAAAAATAATGCAGAAGTAATCTGTCCTAAATACCAGACTGATCCAACAGTAGATAAAAACCAAACAATACTCCCAAGACCTATTAACAGTGCAGACCAAATTGCAAGTTTACTATCATTTTTAATTTTAAGTGACAACAAAAAGGTACTTATAGTCAGACCTATACCTATTAGATGAGCAAAAAGTTGCTGAGGAAAAGTTAAACCCCATATTTTGACAAATGGAATTAGTAAAATTGCCGGCATTGGTGGGTTGACTATAAAAAAGCGAGTTTCATCAAGTGGTGCTTTCTCAATCCATGGATAAATTCCCTCAACAAAAAAATTTCCTTTTAAAAACGCATCAGCCAATAACACAAAATGATTATATGGAGTGTTACCACCAGAAGTGGAAAAATAAATTATTCCTAAACCCAAAATTAAAGTGATTATTACCAACCAAGTTCGATTGCCCATAAGACGCCCCAAGAGTTAACTATAACTGAAATCAAAATTAAAAGTAAATTAAATTTTGTTGGTTTAAATCTTATCGCTAGTACAATCATCAAAAATACAATAAAATCCAAAACAAATCTGTATCCAAATTGAACCCATCCTTGAGCATAGTGTAAAAAGCTGGGTATTGCCACAATAAGCGCAGTGATAATTGCATTTAGCTCGATGCTTTTTTTAAACTTAGGCCAAAGCGCAATAAATAAAAGTGGAGAAGTAAATAAAATTCCCATTCCGAACGGGGAAGGCTTTAAGTTCGAGATAATACCATCTCTAGTCTCTAGATTTGGAGGCATGATTATAAAAGTGTAGAGATTGAGAGGAATATTTTTGTAATTAAAATACCCAAAACTTTTTGTGATTGATACTTTTAAACCAGATTCACTATATTGGTTGTAGACTTTTTCATATCCGGTTTCTAAAATATTTCCAAATCTAAACCAATTGTAAAAAAGAAAAATTGGTATAAAAATGAATGCCCCAGATAGATATAATAAAAAACTTTTTCTTTTACTAAAAAGTTGAAATATAAAAAATATACCAGCAAGTATCATTGGAATACGCGTTAAAGCGGAAAGTGCAAAAAAGATTCCTGACCAAAAATGTTTTTGTTTAAAATGCAATATTAAAGAAACTGAAATAAATAAAATTGCTACCACGTGAGCAAAAAACCAAGTGGTGCCAACAACAGTGGACCAGAAAAAAGAAGTACCAAAACCAAAAAAGATTGCCAACAATAACGAATTCTTTTTTGAAGTAAAGTTTAACAAAAGTAAGTATATGAGTACGATATCTATCGATCCTATTAAAATCGAAACCACCTGCTGTGAAATATTAGGGTTTACTAAAACAAATGGTAAAAGTAAGAAAGATGCACCTGGTGGAAAAGGAATATAAGTTTTACCTTCAAATTCTAATTTATCATGGTAAAATGTAGGCAGGTCTGGAATATCTACTCTGCCTTTGATAAAAGATTTAGTCAGATACAGATAGTGGTCGTACCAATTTCTAGGTTCAGGATATATATTTTTATAAACTAAAAATGCTCCTAGAAACAACAATATCGGAATAATTATATGAGTAAATTTAACTTTCATCTTTTTGATTTTAACATTTTGTGGGTGCTTTTTGTGGCTTTAGTTTTTAGACTTTTAATATCAAGTTTTGGGACACTTCAACTAGACCATGGAACGTTTGTGGCCTGGGCGAGTTCATTAGCAACGGATGGGTTCAAAAACTTTTACTCTGGTTGGTCAGATTATTTACCGGGCTATCTTTATGTGCTGTGGTTTTTAGGGAAAATAAATCTGATTTTTCCTGCATTTGAGACTATTCTGTTCAAGCTACCAGCAATTTTTGCGGATGTTGCTACTGGCTACTTAATATATAAAATAGTTAGTAAATTAAAAAACCAAAAATGGGGTCAAATAGGCGCAATATTATATTTGTTTAATCCTGCAATTTTTGCCAACTCATCGCTTTGGGGACAGGTCGATTCATTAACATCCCTCTTTTCTTTATTTTCCATTTTTATTTTCCCCACAAAATATTTAATATCCGCTGTCAGTTTAGCTTTAGGCACCCTTGTAAAACCACAAGCCGCTTTTGTACTTCCCGCTATCTTTTATTTATTTATCACTACTAAAAAAAACAAATCATTACTTTACCGCGTAGCGGCAAGCTTTGCTTATTGTTTTACTGGGTTAATTGTATTTGTTCTGGGATTTATCCCATTTAATAATACAACCAATTTATTTACATTTTCAAACTTGTTTGCATTCGTTTTAGATAGACTAGTTATTTCTGCTGGTCAATATAAATATGGATCCATTAATGCCTTTTCGTTCTGGGGACTGTTTGGATTTTGGAAGCCAGACAATATAATTTTTTGGGTTGGCCTTGCGATTTCTTTTCTATTTATATTATTTATATTAGTAGCAATTTACAAAAAGAAGTTACAGAACGGCGAGTATCTAATTTCTAGTGTCTCATTACTAATTACTTTTCTTTTTTTAACAAGGATGCACGAAAGACATTTACTTCCCGTACTGGCTCCACTTCTTGTTGCATCTGTCTTTAATCCAATTTTGTTCATCGTGTACGCAGGTTTATCATTTACATATGTTGCAAATTTATCTTATGCATATTTTTGGATTACTGATAACTTTAAAGAAATATTTAATCCTCTCTTAATTAAATTTTTCATCATCACAAATCTCTCTCTTTTATTATTGGCGATTGTCTCAATATTTAAAAAAATAAGCGGAGCTTGGGATTCCATCATAAAAATTAAATTTAGAATTAAATTAAAACAGGTAAACTCAATTACTCAATTTGCTACGAAAGACATCTCAGACAAAAATGCCCGCATTTTTTTGATGGGGATATTGATTTTTGGTATTCTAACTAGAATTTATGCATTAGGAAATCCCAAAGAAATGTATTTTGACGAAATTTATCATTCATTTACTGCAAAACTAGTATTACACAATGATCCAAAGGCTTGGGAATGGTGGAATCCACATCCCGAGGGATTTGCTTACGAATGGACACATCCACCACTTTCAAAATTAGGAATGGTATTAGGAATGCTTGTTTTTGGTGAAAATTCGTTTGGATGGAGAATACCTCAAGCAATATTGGGTGTTTTATCTATACTACTCATATATCTTTTGACCAAAGAAATTTTTAAAGATAAACTAATAGGAATTTTGTCTGCTGCGGTTTTCAGTTTAGATGGTTTACCTTTAGTTTTAAGTAGAATGGGAATGAATGATATCTATGTTTTATTCTTCTCGCTTTTGTCGATACTGTTGTTTATTAAAGACAAAAATCTTCTTGCCTCTATTGCTTTTGGACTTGCCCTTTCCTCTAAATGGTCAGCAATTTATACATTACCAATTCTTTTTGTGTCCCATTTTGTGTTTAGAAAGAAGTATGAGACCCCGCTTGCGGGGATAAAAATTTCATATCTCTCCTTTTTGATTATCCCCATCGCTGTTTATATATCAAGTTATGGAATAATGTTTAAAACAGGACATACTTGGGAAAATTTTGTCGAAGTTCAAAAACAAATGTGGTGGTATCACACTAATTTAGTAGCAGAACACCCATATACATCACCGGCTTGGTCTTGGCCATTACTAATAAGACCGATATATTTATATGATGGACAGGAAGTAAATGGACAGGTTGCTAGAATTTATGCCTTTGGGAATCCAGCTGTTTTTTGGTTCGGATTATTCTCTATTATTTTAGGATTTTTAATTTCTGCCAAAGAAAAGTTCAAAAGACTCGGGTTTGTAATATTCTCATATTTAATTCTATTTTTGCCTTGGATCGCATCTCCTAGAATAATGTTTTTATATCATTATCTTCCGTCAATTCCATTTTTGGCAATTGCTAGTGGTTTTGTATTGCGTCGTTTCCCTAAATCTATTCCCTATTTTCTAGTGCCTAGTGCCTTGTTATTTGTCTACTTCTACCCCCACTGGATTGGTCTCCGAATTCCTGTCTGGCTTGATAATAGTTATTATTGGTTTTCTAGCTGGCGTTAGAGGGCTAGTAGAAGTGACCCAATTATCACAAGTATTCCAAATCCAGTACCAAGTATTGTTGGCCATGTTGTACCTACAACTGGTAATGATGGTTGTGTTGGTGCGGGTGCTTGTGCTATTGATGTTGCAGTAGGTGTTGAAGCCGCACAGGTACAATCTGTTTCATTTACACACGATGAGTTTCTACAAAATCCTTGGTAACACATATATCCACTTGCACAATTATTATTAGATCCACATGTTCCATTACATGAGTTTGGTGCTCCTGTTGGATTTGTTGTTGTGGTTGAAGTTGCTGTTGCAGTAGCAGTTGCAGTTGGTGTAGCTGCTCCTGTTCCTGTTGCAGTTGCAGTAGCAGTTGCAGTTGGTGTAGCTGCTCCTGTTCCTGTTGCAGTTGGTGTTGCAACTGTTAATGTAAATGAAAGGCTACAATTATTAACATTTTCTTCAGCCTTTGGTTTACTTGATGGAGCATTTGGAGCAACTGGAACATTTCTTGTTTGGTAAAGCTTCATTGCAGTAAAAATTGCAACTCCAGCAAGAAGTATTGTTGTTAATATTATTCCAATTGTTGTGTATTTGTTTTTCATTTTTTAAATTACTTCCATCCTAAAGTTACATGATGTATCTCGGCTGTTATGTTAAATGTTGTGACAGGAGGAGTGCCTCCCACTAATCCAGGAATTGGATATAGTTGACAATAATCATCATTACCAGGTCTTTTTGTTATAGTTTCTGTTTGTAAAACTCCATTAATTGTAAGTCTAGCTTTATCAAATGATCCACCCGTGGCAGACCCTGTTACACAGAAATTAACTTTATTTGTTGGATGAAGAAGAGCTAATTGGGCATTTGTTAACAAGGTCCAAGTTTCAGTATATGCTTTAATATTTTGGCATTGTGCAGTTGCTGTTGACATTATTTCAACACACGGTGTGTTATTACAATTCCAAGTCCAGAGAGTGGCGTTATCTGTATATCCCCCATTAGAAACACCGCTTAAACAGTTGTAATGAGTTGGAGCACAAACACCAACACTTGGAGGTGTTGTTGCTGTTGACATTATTTCAACACACGGTGTGTTATTACAATTCCAAGTCCAGAGAGTGGCGTTATCTGTATATCCACCATTAGAAACACCGCTTAAACAGTTGTAATGAGTTGGAGCACAAACACCAACACTTGGAGGTGTTGTTGCCTGATTACAGACACTGGAGTCGATATTTGCAATTGAATGCCAAACTAGGGGAGATTGGCCCCAAGTAATATCTACCTGTTGAGTTCCACAATAATTACTATCCCATCCGTTTGTTTTACCAGGTCCACCTCGAACAAAATAACGTTCTATCCCTGGGGTTAGACAAGAGTTACTTCCTTCGAGCCATGGATCAGAGATTTGTGGGCAAGAACACCCCCTAGGCATTGTATTTACTCCAGCACACTTGGTTTTTATAGAATATGAACCAGTTGGTACAATATACTGATTTCCATCCCAGTTAAAATTTTCGACTGTACAGGAAGTTGTACAACCTCCACACTCAGTATTACAACTGTATGAATTACCATCAGCTTTTTCGTTAATGTTCTGGTTTTGGTTAACAAGGAATACTCCTGCTCCAATTCCACCAACCAAAAGAAATAAACCTAAAATTGTCGCAATTATTTTTCCGCCTGCAAATTTCTTTTTTGGAGTTGGAGAAGTTGTAATTATTGGCATGACAATATCATCTGCAGGTGCAGCAGATCCAGAATTTTCTTGTGGCATTGGAGGTAAAGCATCTTCTTCAGTAAAGATTATTGGCGGGCTACTTGTAGTTTGTTGTTTACCATTTAATGGCAATTTATTATCGTCGTTAGGCATTTGATTTATTCCATACAAAAACACTGGACATTAATATTCCTATACCCATTATGAATAAACCCATGGTTGGTGTCAAGCTACCAGTCTCAGGTACTGGTGGAGCAGTTGCAGAAGAAGTAGTTGTAGCTAATGGTTTACTTGTTGGAGTAGCTGATGGATTCGGCGTAAGCGTTGCTGAAGGGGTGGATTCAAACGCTGGTCCTTCTGCCGCTTGAATGATAAAGTTACGGGATATAGTTCTTAAAATTCCAACTGAATCACGCCATTTTAAAGTTACTTTGTGTTCTCCGGGTTCTAAATTGTTTGGGGGACTCCAATTCCATTTACCTTGAGAGTCGGTCGTTAGTTCTATTTCTTGCAATTCTGATTCAACCAAAACTTCAATATTAGTATTTTGTGGCCCTGTACCAAAAAATTCTGGATCTGTAGTTGTTATTATTTCTCCCTCATCAATTGATTCAAGTTTTACAGTATTATTAACAGGTGTCTCTGTTTTTGTAATCTCAAATCTGGATGAAATTTTCACAGATTCTGGTATTGACAGATTGCTTTCAGGAAGTGATGTATCATCTGTTGGAGGTAGTGACCTGAAGTCATAAGTTTTTCCAAGTATTATCGTAGGAACCGATTTGATCGTTTGTGGATAAATAACAGCTTGAGAAGTACCCAACACTCCTCCTTGTAAAGACATTTCAATTAAAGTGTTATCGGGAATGTTATCAGTGTATATCGATATAGGAATAACATAGTTTCCTTCATCAGATGTTAAAGCAGATAATACCAATCCATTTATAGAAAGATAAACGATAGATTTTGCTGGAGTAAAACCATCAGATTTAAGGACCGTTCCAGATGCGATCCTATTGCTTTTTTGTTGTATTTTTCCTGGGGCAGTTTTTGCTCGCCATGGTATTCCACCGTTATTGTAATCATTTCCATTAGAGTTTATCTTAAAAAAAATATCTTCTGCTACTTCAGCTCCCATTAAACTAGCTGAATGAACAGTGTTTTTTTCAGTTCCTTCTTCTTGTGCAATTTTACTTAAGGACAATTCTGACTTACCCCACTTAACAAATCCACTGCTTTCAATATCTGTAGTCCAAGTTATAGTTACGCTTGAGTCTGTAATATTAGACACCCTAACATTTTTAGGTAGTGCCTCAACATCTGCTGCAAGTTTAAATACTTGCTTTGAATTAATTAAATAAATTCCAGCAACAATACTTATTAGCAAAATAAATATCCCTAATATTGTTGGCAATTTAATATTCCTTCTCATTTTACGGATTAATTCTGGATTTCATCTTTTCAATTGTTTCTTTGTCAAGTTTTGGAATAATTTGCATAAGAATTTTTTCAGAAACAACCTCAGATGAATTTGTAGTAAAAGATCTATATATATTAAGTAAAATCCAAAAAGATACTGTGATCAAAGTTAATATCATTATTACCACTAAACCCGGCAGTTTATTTTTGTGCATATGGTACCCTTCCTGAAACTGTTAGAATTATAACCTTTTTATCGTCTATGGTATTACTTGAGTTAAAAATTAAAGAATCGATTTTAATCGGCCTGACTAAATTTTCAGCTGATTGTAAAAATTGAAATAAGTTTTGATAAGGCCCAATTAAAGAAAAGTTAATAGGTAACTCATTTGAATTATCAGGAAAATAGGTTAACTCACTAGATTTTACATTTTTATCAGAGTTGTTTATTAAAAATACATTTGAGAACGAAATATTTTTTATTTCAACTAAGTTGGCGATGGCTGTTTTTTCAACCTGACTAATTAATTGTTCAACATCTGCGTTACTTGGAACGGCAAGATCAATCAATTTTAGGTTTTGTGATTCTTCTTGCAAAATATTACTAGCTGTTTTGAGATCAATTATTTTTTGCTTTAATTTCAAAACAGTACTTTCCTTGCTCTTTATTTCATTATTTAAATCTATAATTGTTAAAATTGTGGGTTTAATCGCAAATATGGAAAATAAAATAATTGTTCCAAGAGAAAGTATTAGTTCAAGATAAATTTTTGTATTTGGTTTGGTTTGATAGATAGTTAAAATATCCAAGAAAAAGCCTTTATATCTTGAATAACTTTTTTTCCAACCTTGAGCCATATTATTTTATTCCTTCTAATGCTTGATTCAAATTTGCAGTAATTGTAAAAACTGTTACAGCATTATTATCTGCATTTGATGCCACTTGCGACAAACCTATGTTTGTGAGTTTTTTTAAACTTCCCAGATTAACCAAAAATTGAGCAATTGATTTTTCTGAATAAGACAATGCTTTTATTAGCAAGTCATTGTTAATTATTTGGATTGAAGATAATACTAAATCTGATGGTATCAAAACGGAAATACTTTTTATAAGATCTGCATTACTATTTTCAGAATAAAGACTTTTTGCGATACTTATTTTATTTTGATAGGATCTAAATTCATTTTCAACGTCTGAGTAAGCCATCACCTGTCCTTTCTTTATATTAATTTCTTCATCTAAGTCTGAATTTTTTGAATCGAGCCAAAATCTAGATAAAAAAGCAGACACCACAATTAATTCCGTAATAATAACCATAACTCTAAATGAAGATAACGCCCAAGTTAACGCTCTACCTAAAGATGTACCTTGAAATTCATCCTGAGGGAGTAAATTTATATATTTTTGACTATTAATGGGCATATACCCAATATATCACTTTAGGAGGGGTTTAGACAACATGAAGTTTGGATAATTGTGATTTAATTCTTGCTGCCTTATTTTTATGAATTGTATTTGTTTTTGATGCCCTGTCTGCAAGAGAAAGAGCTTTCTCAATTGACTTTTTACCTTTTGTCCTTTTTGCTAATTTGACTGCCATTTGAAGTTTGGAAAGTATTATCTTATTAACAGATTCTTTTCTTTTAGACCCCCTCAGAGCTCTTTTGGCTGTTTTTGTTACTGGCATGCAGGTAGTATAATCAAAAAAAATGAAATTAACAATTGCGAAACTTAAATCACTAGTCTTTGATCAACAACATTCAGTTTTGTCAGCTGCAACATTAATAATGGTAATGATTGTTGCCTCAAGATTTTTAGGTCTTATCAGGCAAAGGGTTCTTGCGCATTATTTTGTGCCGAGTGATTTAAGTTTATTTTTTGCTGCGTTTAGATTACCTGACACCATTTTTGAAGTTTTGGTCTTTGGGACATTTGCTTCAGCATTTATTCCAATATTTACAAAGACGTTAAAAGAATCAAAAGTAAATGCTTGGAAAGTTGCAGGAATCGTTGCTAATTGGGGAGGGATTATTTTCTTGGTACTAGCTACAATAATTGTAATTTTTGCACACCCACTTTATAGGATAATAACTCCAGGATTTAGTTATTCTGAGCAATTAATAATAGCAAACTTGGCTAGAATTTTGTTTGTAGCCCAAGGTTTTTTTGTAATTTCATATGTTTTAACCGCAGTTCTTGAATCTTCAAAAAGATTTTTTGTACCGGCATTAGCGCCGCTTTTTTACAATATTGGTATTATTCTATCTACAATATTTTTTGCTGACAAATTTGGTCTCTTTGCTCCCGTTATTGGAGTAGTAATTGGATCTGCTTTACATTTTTTGATACAACTTCCATTAGCTTTTAAATTAGGGTTTAGATTTAATAGAAGCTTAAAAATTACCCCAGAGGTTAGAAGAATTGCCAAACTTTCACTTCCTAGAATTATTGAAGTATCTTTTTTACAAGTTGCTAAATTTGTTGAATTGACTTTGGCTTCAATTATTTCTGCGCCCGCTTATACCTATTTTACTTTTGGAAATTCAGTCCAACTTATTCCTGTTAGTTTGTTCGGTACATCGATTGCAAAAGCAGCACTCCCCACACTTGCAAGACAAAGCGATGATTTACCAGCTTTTAAAAAGACATTGTTTGAAACACTTAATCAAGTTATATTTTTAATGGCACCAATTGTAGCCTTTTTAATGGTTGCAAGGGTTCCAGTTGTTAGACTTATTTTTGGAACAGATATTTTTACTTGGAATGCCACAGTAGAAACTTCCTTAGTGGTTTCTGCGTTTGCTTTTGGTATTTTTTCTCAATCAATCAATTCTATTTTAGCAAGAAGTTTTTACGCGTTATCTGATACAAAAACACCGGTAATTGTATCTGTTTCAACGTTAATTATAAATATAATTGCAGATTATATATTAGTTATCGTTTATAAATTACCCGTATGGAGTTTGGCTGCTGCCTTTTCATTTTCTTGTATCATTCAATCGGTTGTTCTTTTTATTTTAATTACAAACAGAATTCATGACGGAGCTAGAAAAAGTCTTTACTTGCCAGCAGGTAAGATGTTTTTTTCGGCAATTATTGCCGGAAGTACCATGTACTTCATATTAAAGTTTTTTGATAAATCAGTTTGGATTAAAAATTTATCATTCATATCAAATCTTGATTTACCATTTGAGAAATTTGTACTGGATACTAGATATGCAGGTAATTTATTAATACTTACCGCAATTGTTGGGGTAATTGGAATTTCAGTTTATTTAATTATTTTAAAACTTTTAAAATCAACAGAACTTGAAACATTCATAAACCTTTTCAAAAGAATGCTTCAAGGACAAAAATTTTCAACAGTTGCAGATAGTGGCCAAACAGTAGATAATTAAATCAATGAAAAATCAAAAAGGTTTCATTCCAATAATTATAATTTTAATAGTTTTGATTGGTTTTGTTGGTGTTTATTATGTGGGAACTCTTAAACCTCAGAAAGTAGTAGACTCTCCAACCCCAACAGCAATTTCAACAGTTTCAACTGCTCCAACTGCCAAACCAGTTGTTACCTCCGACCCAACTGCAAATTGGAAAACATATACAAACAGTCAATATAAATTTCTTTTCACATATCCTAAAGAGTTAACATATTTGTATGATCAGCTAAGCGGGGGAAATCTCTTGCTTCAAAATTTTGATGGTTCAAAACCACGTAAAGAATTAGATTCAGATTTTCAATTTGTTTTGACTGTCTCAAAGTACGGTGGAAATCCATTAGAAGACTATCCAAAGTTGTGGGAAAGTGAATACGGTAAAAACCAAACGAAAGATATTATTGTTGGCGGTGTTAAAGCGATTAAAGGCTTTAGTGGTCAGAAATATACGCCAGTACCTACTGTTTGGTTCACGGATAACAATACATTGTTTACAGTCCAGTTATCGAATCCTAAATCAACAAATGAAGAATGGTTTGATCAAATTCTTTCCATCTTCAAATTTACAAATTAATTTTTAATGGAAACTGGGAAGATTGCAATATTCAAAGGTAAAAAAGTTCGTAAAGTTATTTTTCAAAATGAATGGTGGTTTTCAGTTGTAGACGTTGTTGAAGCTTTGACAGATAGCAATAAGCCACGTGTTTATTGGAATACAATGAAAACTCGCGTCAAATCAAGTGACGGAATTGAACTGTCTACAATTTGTAGACAGTTGAAATTAATCGCTCCAGATGGAAAGATGCGTGAGACAGATTGTGCAAACACAGAAGGTATTTTTCGTATTGTTCAATCTATTCCATCTCCAAAAGCAGAACCGTTCAAACGCTGGCTTGCAAGAGTTGGATATGAAAGGGTGCAAGAAATTGAAGATCCAGAACTTGCTACAAAAAGAACAAGGGCGCTTTATAAAGCAAAAGACTATCCAGATTCTTGGATTGAAAAAAGAATGCGTGGTATTGAAGTGCGCGAAACATTAACTGATGAGTGGAAAAAAAGAAATGTTGGTGGAGATTTGGAATATGCAATTTTAACCGCTGAAATTTCAAGGGCAACTTTTGGAATGAGTCCAAGTGCTTACAAAAAGTTTAAAGGTTTAAAAAGAGAAAATCTCCGTGATCATATGAATGATTTGGAATTAATTTTTTCGATGCTTGGTGAAGCATCAACAACTGAAATAGCCAAAAAACAAAATACACAAGGATTTGTTGAAAATAAAATAACTGCACAGAAAGGTGGTGCAGTTGCAGGCAATGCACGTAAAGAATTAGAATACGAAAGTGGAGAAAAAGTTTCAACAAAGAAGAACTTTAAATTTCTGAAGAATCAAACTCGTAAAATTGATAGTTGACATCTGTTGGCACTCGTATTATGATAGTGCCAATGAACGCATTAACATCAAGACAAACACAAATTTTAAAAGCACTGATAGATGAATATATTGAGACCGCAGAACCTGTTGGTTCTGGTCCATTAGAGAAAAAATATAATTTAGGAGTATCCCCAGCAACTATTCGAAACGAAATGAATTTATTAACAAAATCTGGTTTTTTAAAACAACCACATACTTCCGCTGGTCGTGTTCCGACATCAGGTGCAATGAAATTCTATATTGATCAACTAATGGAAGAAAAACAAATGAGCTTGGCCGATGAAGTAAAAGCAAAAGAAGAAGTTTGGGATGATAGAGCTGATTTTAATAAGTTTGCCAATGAAATGACACACTCACTTGCGGACAGGACAGGTGGAATGGCAATTACTGCTATGCAAGATGGATCAGTATGGCAAGCAGGACATGCCAATCTTTTTTTATATCCTGAGTTTGGTAATGTGGCTTCATGTGCTTCTCTTTTTGGATTTATGGACGAAGATGATCAATTAATTGATTTATTTTTTAACCGGTTTCCGGTCGAAACTGCGTTTGACGTATTATTTACTGAAGATATGGGTTTTAGAAATATGCCAGTAGGAATAGTTGCAGCCCACTTTAATGTAAAAGGTAGAAACGGAGCACTTGGAGTAATTGGACCTGTTAGACAATCTTATGCTAGTTTAGTGCCTGTGATAAGATATTATAGAGGAATGCTAGAGGAGGTAATGGGAATATGAAAAATATGAAGAACCAGCTTGCAAGAGCTATGGCGGATTATGCCAATTTGCAAAAAAGAACTGATGAAGAAAGAGGAACAATGTTTAAACTAGCTAGTATTTCTTTTATGACCAAGATCTTGCCTATTCTTGATAATCTAAAACAAGCTCAAAAACATATAAACGATTCGGGTATTGCAATAATTATTGGGCAACTTGAAACCCTTGCCAAAGAAGAAGGTTTTGAAGAAATAAAAATAAAAGTTGGGGATAAATTTGGTGAGACTACAAGTGAGGTAAATGAAGTAGTTGAAACTTTAGAAGAAAAAGATAATAATATAGTTTCAGAAGTTTTGATGTCTGGCTGGAAATATATTGACGGAACAGTTGTAAGACATGCAAGAGTAAAAGTTTTCAAATATACAGTATCTAACGACACTAAAAAAATATGAGTAAGATAATTGGTATTGACTTAGGAACAACAAACAGCTGCGTAGCAGTAATGGAGGGCGGAAAGCCTAAAGTTATAGCGACTTCTGATACTGGGAAAAATACCACACCATCAGTTGTTGAACTTGCCAAAAACTTGGTCGGAGACGTTGCAAAACGCCAAATGATTTTAAACTCAGAAAATACTATATCTTCAGTTAAAAGATTAATGGGTAGAAGGTTTGAGGATAAAGAAGTTGCAAGAACTCAAAAAATGGTTTCATATAAAATTGTTTCAGGCAAGGGTGGTATGGCAGATGTTGAAATCGGTGGAAAGATTTATACTCCTCAAGAAATTTCAGCAAGAGTTTTAATGAAGCTTAAAAAAGATGCAGAAAAATATCTCGGAGAAACAGTAGACAGAGCAGTTATTACAGTTCCTGCATATTTTGATGATTCACAAAGACAGGCCACAAAACAAGCAGGGGAAATCGCAGGCCTTAAAGTTGAAAGAATAATTAATGAGCCAACAGCTGCCGCACTTGCGTATGGACTTGACAAGAAAAAAAATGAAAAGATTGCTGTTTATGACTTAGGGGGCGGTACTTTTGATATTTCAATTCTTGAACTTGGGGATGGAGTATTTGAGGTAAAGTCAACCAATGGAGATACACACCTTGGGGGCGATGATTTTGACGAAAAGATAGTAGATTACATTGCAGAAGAATTCAAAAAAGAAAACTCAATGGACCTCCGGCTTGATAAGCAAGCCTTACAAAGAGTAAGAGATGCGGCAGAAAAAGCAAAAATTGAACTTACAGCCTCTGAGGAAGCCGAAATAAATCAGCCATATATTACTCAAAAAGATGGTCAGCCACTTCACCTTACAATGAAACTGACAAGGTCAAAGTTTGAAGGAATTGTTGAAGATTTAATAGCAAAAACAATTAAGCCAGTTGAGGCCGCACTTAAAGATGCAGGACTAAAGGCCTCTGACATCAATGAAATTATTATGGTTGGAGGAATGACCAGAATGCCAAAAGTTGTTGAAGAAGTCAAAAAATTCTTTGGCAAAGAACCAAATAAATCAGTTAATCCTGATGAGGTGGTTGCCATTGGCGCTGCAATTCAAGCAGGTGTATTAGCAGGAGATGTTAAAGATATTCTTCTACTGGATGTTACCCCGCTAACACTAGCTATTGAAACAATGGGAGGTGTTGCAACCCCAATGATTCCAAGAAATACAACAGTTCCGACTAGTAAAACTGAAGTTTTTTCAACCGCTGCAGATAATCAAACGCAAGTAGAAATTCACATCACTCAAGGTGAAAGGCCACTTAGTAATGACAATAAAGCACTTGGAAGGTTTGTGCTTGATGGTATTCCACCATCTCCAAGAGGTGTGCCTCAAATTGAAGTTATGTTTGACTTAGATGCCAATGGAATCTTAACTGTAACTGCAAAAGACAAAGCAACAGGAAAAACACAAAATATTAAAATTACAGGATCTGTTGGTTTAACTGATGAGGAAGTAAAGAAAGCACAAGAAGACGCTGAGAAAAACAAAGAGGAAGATGAGAAAAAAACAGAGCAGATTAAAGCTAAAAATATGGCTGACGCTATGATTACAACCGCAGAGAAATCTATAAAAGATGCTGGAGAAAAAGCTCCAAAAGAAACAGTTGAGAAAGTACAAGAAAAAATTAAAGCAGTAAAAGATATATTAGAAACTGGATCAAAAGAAGATTTAGAAGCAAAAACAAAAGAACTTTCAGAAACTTTGTCTGAAGTAGGACAGGCAATGTATGGTGCACAAGCTCAGGAACAAGGAAAAGAGGAAAAGAGTGATGAGTCAAAACCAGACGAGAAATCAAATAAAAAATCAGACGCCAAGGTCGAAGAAGGCGAAGTGGTAAGCGAATAGCTTGCCATGATAAACATGGTAGAATAACTTCATTATGTCCACAAAAAATGACTATTACGATTTGCTTGGAGTAACTAAAACTTCAAGTAGTCAAGAAATTAAAAATGCTTACAGAAAAAAAGCTTTGGAGTGGCATCCTGACAGACATCAAGGAACTGACAAAGAGGAAGCAGAAAGAAAATTTAAAGAAATAAACGAAGCTTATCAAATTCTTTCGGATCCTTCTAAAAAGAGTGCATATGATAATTATGGGCACGATGCATTCTCCCCCGGAGGAATGGGTTCAAGAGGTGGGGGAAATCCTTTTGCAGGTGGTTTTGGAGGGCAAGGTTCTCCATTTACTTACACTTGGTCTTCAGGTGGTGGACAGCAAAATCCATTTGGAAATACTGATTTTGGAGATCCATTTGATATTTTTGAAAGTTTCTTTGGAGGAGGGGGAAATCCATTTGGTGGACAACAAAGACAAAGGCAAATTCCAAGATATAGTGTCCGATTGGAGTTTATGGAAGCTGTTAATGGTGTTGAAAAAGAATTTGTAATTGAAGGGAAAAAAAGAAAAATTAAAATTCCGGAAGGTGTGGATGAAGGAACAAAAATAAACTTTGGAGATTTTACGTTGTCAGTCAATGTTGCCCCACATGAGTTTTTTGAAAGAGACGGAGATGATATTTATATAAATGTTACAATTCCCTATTCAATGGCAGTTTTAGGAGGAACTATTAAAGTTCCAACAATTTTAGACGAAGTAAAGATAAAAGTAAGAGAAGGAACAGGGTCAGGGACGATGATTAGGTTAAGAGGACAAGGAGCTCCAAACCCACATCATAAAACAAAAGGCGATCAGTATATAAAATTAAATATCTTGGTTCCCGAAAAACCATCAAGAGGACAAAAAAGAATAATTGATGATTTGAAAGAAGAAGGACTCTGATTTTAGATTGATTAAATCTCCCCCATGCTGTAGAATTCAAATCTATGGCAAGTAATAATCAACCAAGAACTGAATTTAATCAAGCTTTAAAGGCAATTGCTTCTGAGCGTGGTCTTGATGCATCAGTTATAATTGACGCAATTAAACAGGCAATTATTGCAGCTTTTAGAAGAGATGCAAAAGAAAATGGAACAGAATATTCAGAAGAAACTATTTTTGATGCAGAAATAAATTCTCTCGATGGTGGAGCCAAAATTTTAATAAACGGAAAAGATGTAACCCCCCCAGGATTTGGAAGAATTGCAGCACAAACTGCAAAGCAAGTAATTCATCAAAAAATTAGAGAAGCTGAAATGGGAGTAATTATGGATGAATTTTCAGGAAAAGTCGGAATGCTTGTTTCTGGAATAGTTCTTCGCTTTGACGGTGCAAACGTTAGAGTAGATATGGGTAGAACTGAAGGAGTAATGCCTGCTGAGGAGAGAGTTCCGTCAGAAAGATTATCACAAGGTCAGAGACTTACATTCTTACTTAAAGATATTAGAGAAACAATCAAAGGAAGAGAAATTATTCTTTCTCGTGCAGATCCTTTGTTTGTAGTTAAACTCTTTGCAAGAGAAGTTCCAGAAATTGGGGCAAATTCAGTTGATATCAAATTAATTTCCAGGGAAGCTGGTGTTAGAACAAAAATTGCAGTTCATTCAGCACAGTCAGGAGTGGACCCTGTAGGAAGCTGTGTTGGGCAAAAAGGTGTTAGAGTTCAAGCGGTTACAAACGAACTTGGTGGAGAAAGGGTTGACGTAATTCCGTACAATGAAGATCCAGCAGAACTAATAAAACTTGCTCTTGCCCCCGCCGATAATTTGACTGTAAAAGTTTCAAAGAAAACTCTTGAGGCAACAGTAACCGCCCCCGAAGATCAATTGTCTCTAACAATTGGAAAAGATGGTCAAAACGTTCGTTTAGCGTCAAAATTAACTGGGTACAAAATTGAAATTTTAGGAGCGCCGAGTGTGTTATCTGAAGATACACCAAAATGATAATCTTAAGTATCTTAAAAAATATATATGAATACAAAAAGACAGCCAATAGTAGTAGTTTTGGGTCACGTAGATCACGGTAAGACCTCACTTCTTGATGCTTTAAGACAATCTAGTGTGGTAAAAGGTGAAGCAGGTGGAATTACTCAATCAATAGGAGCTTCTGTTGTTACAATAAAAGATGGATCTAAAATCACTTTCGTTGATACTCCGGGACATGCTGCATTTTCAAAAATGAGGTCACGCGGGTCTCGCTTAGCTGATATCGCCCTTCTTATATTAGATTCTTCTGATGGTGTAAAACCTCAAACCAAAGAAGCAATTGCTCATATTAACGAAGCCAAAATTCCTTTTATTTGTGTTTTTACAAAAACTGATTTACCAGCAGCTTCGATTGATGTTGCTTTAGCTGAACTTGAAAAGGAAGGAATATTTTTTGAAGGCAGAGGTGGACAAACTCCATATTTGGGTGTATCTGCAAAGCAAAAAGAAGGATTAAAAGAACTTTTGGATTTGATTAATCTTTTGTCTGATGTAAATGCAACCGAAAGCGATAGTGAAGCTCAATTAGAGGCTGTTGTAATTGAAACTACTAGAGAAAAGGGTGGAAATATGGTGTCTTGTGTTGTTAGGAATGGAAAACTTACAATTGGTCAAGAAATATTTTCAGAAGAAGCGAAAGGAAAAATTAAAGGTTTGTTTGATGATAAAAACAAACCCGTTAAGATTATATTACCAGGAGAACCTGCAAGAATTTTAGGATTTGAAACACTTCCTGTTGTAGGAGCAGTAATTACGGATAGAGAAATCAACAACCAACCTCATCCTACTAAAGTTTCGCGGGGCATGGTAGACAAGACCAAGATTCCACTTTATTTAAAAGCAAACAACGCCGGATCACTTGAGGCTTTAATTGCTTCTATCCCTTCTGAATTTAGTGTAATTGAGGCTTCTGTTGGTGATGTTATTGAATCAGATATTTTAAACGCAAAAGCAAATAAAGCTTTAGTTTTTATATTTGAAAGTAATATTTCCTCAAATGTTAAACGTTTGGCTGAAATGGATAAAGTGAAAGTAGAGAGATTTGATATTATATATAAACTTCTAGAACGACTTGATGAAATTGTTAGAAGTGGATTAACAGAAATTGTAGGAAAAGCCGAAATTATTGCTAGTTTTCCTTTTGATAATAAAAAGATTGCAGGATCAAAAATAACGACAGGTAGAGTAGAAAAAATAGGAGACATCAGACTTATGAGAGGTGAATTAGAACTTGGAAAAGTTAAGATCGTATCGATTAAGAAACAAAAACAAGAAGTTTCTGGGGTTTCCCAAGGTGAAGAATGTGGAATATTATTTGTGCCACAACTTGATTTTCAAATTGGAGATGCTATAGTATCGGTTAACGCTAATGGATAACTCGTTTAAGAATCTAATAGATTCTGCCCAAGAAGTATTAATACTTCTTCCTTCAAAGCCTTTTATGGATCAAGTTGCCAGTGGTCTTTCGTTGTATTTATCACTTACTGGATCAGGTAAATCTGTTTCTATTTCATGTCCTGCTCCAATGATTACAGAATATTCAAGACTTATTGGAGTTGACAAAGTGGGGTCTGATCTTGGAAATAAAAATTTAGTTATAAATTTAGTAAACTACGATGCAAATGGAGTGGACAAAGTAAGTTATGATATAGAAAGTGGTCAGTTTAAACTAACAATTACTCCAAAAACAGGTTTTAAGTCTCCAACAAAAGAACAAATAGATATTAATTATTCAGGATCATCAGGAGATTTAGTAATTTTAATTGGTGGGGCAAATGACTCACATTTTCCAGCGTTGTTGAAAGAAGAATTTAAAACTGCAAAATTAGTACATTTAGGAACAAGATTATTAGAAGTTTTAAATAACGACCTGCAAGTATTATCATTTGCAAAACCAGCCTCTTCAACTTCTGAACTTGTTGCAAATTTAATTAAAGAGAGCGGGTTTTCAGTAAATGTTGATATTGCATCAAATCTTTTGGCAGGTATTGAAGAACAGAGTAAAAATTTTCAAAGTAGTGAAGTTACAGCTGAAACGTTTGAAGTTTTTGCAGAATTACTAAAACTTGGAGGAAAAAGAATGCCAAAAGTAATTCCTGCAAGGAGTTACCCACTAGGTTCAATTCCTACAAGGCCATTTACGCAAGTTGTAAATAAGGTCGAGCCAGTCTTCGCTGAGGCTTCGGCCGGCAAAGCAATGACTCCTGAAGAAGCTGAAGAAGAACTAAATCAAGAAATCCCACCATCATGGAGCGAACCCAAAATCTTCACAGGAACTAGTTTAAGTTAAAGATTTATAGTATATTTAATTCATGCAAGAAAATAATCTAGTTCCAACACCGACTACTCCTGTAGTTACACCTCAAATTGTAGTCGAACAACCAAAACAATCTAATTTTTTAATTATTTTATTATCTAGTTTGCTATTTATCTCTGCAGTAATTGCAGGTTTTTTTGCATATCAAACACAAAAATTAGTAACTGAATTAACTGTGTTAAAAAATGAACCAACTCCAACTGCAATTGCTAAAGTTGAACCAACAAGAGATCCAGGTTTAGAACCAGAACCAGTTCCTTTGGAGATATTAACAAAGGATTGGAAAACCTATACAAACACTAAAAATAAGTACACCATAAAATATCCAGTTACTTGGCAAATTAAAGAAAATGTAAATGATCTTTTTCCAGCAGAAATACCTCCGACGACGTTTTTATTCGAACAAGTTGGGGAATTCGCACCTGGAATATCCATTTGGAAAGTTCCAAAAATAGATCCAAGACAGTGGATTACTAGACAACTATATTCACCTGATTATAGTCAAATCAAAACTGAAAATATTGTAGTTGGAGGTATTAGTGGAACAAAAATATCTGGAATACCTGGTCCACTAGAACAAGGGTGGGTTTTTGTGGAACGTGATGGTCAAGCCTACATTTTTTATGCTGGTGTCCAAACTGAATTAACAATATTTGACCAAATGCTTTCTACCTTTAAATTCACTAACTAATTCCCCTTTGTAATTTATATGACTCACTGATATAATAGCGAAGATTGTGGCGAGGAGATAAAAATCTTTGGCCACCAATGACTAAACAATATGGCATTAAAAGTAGAAGAGAAAAAAGAATTAATTAAAAAGTTTGCAAGAGAAAAAGGTGATACTGGTTCTCCAGAAATTCAAATTGCACTTCTTTCAACAAAAATTGCAAAACTTGCAGAACATTTAACTGAACATAAAAAAGATGTCCACTCAAGAAGAGGACTACTTTCGATGGTTGCAAAAAGAAGAAGACTTCTGTCATACTTACAAAAGAAAGACGAAGTAAGATACAAAGCATTAATTAAAGAATTAAAATTAAACAAATAATTAATAGCCTCAAATAATATAGAGTTTAGATGAATAAAAAGATAGTAAAGACATTCAAATTAGGTGGTAAAGAAATTACATTAACCACAGGGCAAGTTGCAGAACAAGCAGGTAGTGCTGTTATGGCAAGAATGGGAGATACTGTAGTACTCGCTACTGTTACTTCAGCCCCATTAAAACAAGAAATGGATTATTTTCCATTATCTGTTGAATATCAAGAAAAATTGTATGCAGGTGGAAGAATAAAAGGTTCAAGATGGGTAAAAAGAGATGGCAGACCAACTGATGAAGAAATTTTAGTATCACGTTTAATTGACAGATCTATTAGACCTTTGTTTCCAAAATTATATAAAAAAGAAGTGCAGATAATTGTCTCTGTTCTTTCGGTTGATGGAGAAAACATGCCATCAATGCTTGCCGCTATCGCAGCCTCAGCAGCGGTTCATACAACTACTCTTCCGTGGAAAGGTCCAGTTGGAGTTGTAAACCTAGGATTTACTAATGGAAAATATGTTGTTAACCCGACAAACACAGAAATGTCTGCATCAGACCTTGATTTAGTTGTTTCCTCAACAAAAGAAGCTGTTTTAATGATAGAGACAGGGGCAAAGGAAGTAGATGAAAAAATAATTGTAGATGGAGTTAAAATGACTTTTGATGAGGCACAGACTATAAATAAAGCTATTGAAGAATTTGCAAAAGACAAAAAAGTTGTAAGAGGAACATATGAAGAAGAAAAGCCAAAGAAAAATTTGGAAATTCAAATAGAAAAATTAGTTAGTAAAGATATTCCAGGGCTTGTTAAAAATATGGCAACCCATGAAGGAGCATCTGATGTGTTTAAAGAAATGGTTGCTGCAGTTAGTGAAAAAGTTGAAGTAGAGGAAGACAAAAAATGGGTAGCAGAAATAATTGATCATATTAAGAAAGATTACATTAGAGAACAAATATTAAAGAAAGGTATAAGACCAGATGGAAGAAAATTAACAGAAATTAGACCACTTGCATCAGAAGTTAGTTTCCTTCCTAGAACTCATGGATCAGGATTATTTACTCGTGGACAGACTCAAGTACTTTCTATTGCTACGTTAGGTTCTACCCAAATGGGACAACTTCTAGAAACCGCAGAAGGTGAACAAGAGAAAAGATACATGCATCATTATTCCATGCCACCGTTTACAACTGGTGAAGTAGGAAGAGTAGGTAATCCTGGAAGGAGAGAAATTGGCCACGGAGCACTTGCTGAAAAAGCGTTAATGCCAGTTTTGCCAACTGTCGAAGATTTTCCATACGCAATTAGAGTTGTTTCAGAAGTAATGAGTTCAAATGGTTCTACTTCAATGGCATCAGTTTGTGGATCATCCCTGGCTTTAATGGATGCTGGTGTACCAATAACAGCTCCAGTATCAGGTATCGCAATGGGATTAATTATTGATGGAAAAGATGTTGCAATCCTTTCCGACATCACGGGAGTTGAAGACTTTAATGGAGATATGGACTTTAAAGTAGCAGGAACAGCAAAAGGAATTACAGCAATTCAACTAGACGTTAAAACTTTAAATTTAACACCAGCAATTTTAGAAAACGCATTAGCACAATCTAAAATTGGTAGAGCAGAAATGCTAAAGAGCGTAACTGATGCAATTAATGAACCTAGAAAAGAAGTAAGTCAATATGCTCCAAAAATTAAACTTGTTAAAGTTCCAGTTGAAAAAATTGGAGAACTCATTGGCCCTGGTGGAAAAGTAATTAAGAAATTGATGGCTGATACTGGAACACAGATTAATGTTGAGGATGATGGAAGTGTTTCAATTTCAGGAATTGAAAAAGATGGAATTAATAAAGCCATAGAATATATTGAAGGACTTGGAAAAGTTGTGGCAACTGGCGAAATTTATGAAGGTGAAGTAGTTAGAATTATGCCTTTTGGAGCATTTGTTAACATACTTCCTGGAAAAGATGGAATGGTCCATGTCTCAGATATGGCAGAAGGCTATGTAGCTGATGCAAATGATGTAGTTAAAATTGGACAAAAAGTACAAGTCAGAGTTAAGGAAGTAGATGAAATGGGTAGAATTAATCTTTCCATGAGAATGGATCCATCAACTGATAAACCAAAAGAGGACAGGAGACCAAGCGGTGGAAGAGATGGTGGTAGACAATCTGGTGGAGGATTCAATCGAGGTGGAAATGACAGAAGACCATCATCTGGCGGATTCTCAAGAGGACCAAGAACAGGTGGATTTAATAGAGACAGGGGAAATGCAGATAGAGGTGGAGATAGAAGTAATGATAGAACAGGTGCCCCAAGATCATCAGGTCCACATTTTCCAACTTCCAGATACTTCCAAACCGGAACAAACGTAGATAGATAGAGATAAGATGAGATTTTCTATAAAACAATGAGGGTTTATAAGTTATCCGACTAATTCACTAAACCAACTTAATTGGTGTGTGGAAAGTGCATAAACTTTATTAGCTGTCGGTTCACATCTCTTAAACAACTCAACTGCTAAAGCTTTTGCGTCAGCATGGATTTCTAGTTTTTGTAACATAATACTTAAATTTTCAATTGGAGTGTCTGGTCTATAATCAGAATCAGATTTAAGTTCGTTTGCTAACTGTTTCCATTGGTCGGGAGATAAAGATTGCAATATTTCCGTAGGTTTTTTATCATCAGTTTGCCATGGTTCAAGTTCCATGGACGGAATTATAGTATTAGTTTTGTTTTATTGCAAATTGAGTTATTAAAACCTAGAATGAATATATGTCAGATACTGCCTTTGATGAGATAAATATTTTAAGTGATAAAGTAAATAAATCTACTATTCCTGAAGATTTGAAAAAATCTGTTCAAGTCAGACTTTCTCAATTACAAAAGCTTACTAATTCTCCAACATTCTTGCCTGAATATGACAGGATGGATAGCTATATTGGTTGGATTACAAATTTGCCATGGACTCAAAAGTCAGAAGATAATTTGGATTTAGTCAATGCAAAAAAGATATTAGATGAGGGGCACTTTGGATTAGATGAAATCAAAGATAGAGTATTGGAATATCTTTCTGTTATGAAACTAAAGAAAGAAAAAGGTGAGGCAGAGGATATATATCGCGCTCCAATACTTTGTTTTGTTGGTTTAGTTGGTACAGGAAAAACAACAATTGCCTATTCAATTGCAGAGGCTCTTGGCAGAAAGATCGCACGTATACCATTTGGAGGTATGGGAGACCCTCTTGATTTACGTGGTCAATCCAAAATGCATCCAGAAGCAGAACCTGGGAAAATTATTAAAGCTATGAGAGCTACGCAATTTAAAAACTCGGTGATACTTCTTGATGAAATTGATAGGGTAACAGATTTAGGCCGTGCTTCTATAATGGGTGTTTTAGTTGAACTTCTTGATCCTGGTCAAAATCACGCATTTTCAGATCATTACATAGATTATCCATTTGATCTTTCCGAATGTATTTTTATAGCAACTGCAAATAATACTACAAATATTTCCACTGCTGTTATGGACAGGATAGAACCTATTATGATGCCTAGTTATACTGATTTTGAAAAAATAACGATTGGGAAAAAATATGTATTCCCTAAAGCGTTAAAAGATGCTGGACTTACTCCTGAAGTTTTGCAAATTGATGATGAAGTTTGGGCAAATTTAGTTCGTCCTTTTGGATATGATGCAGGAATTCGTACAATGGAGCGTACAATTGGTGGTGTAGTTCGTAAAGTTGCAAGAATGATAGTTGAAGGAAAAGGAACTTCATTTCATGTTACGACACAAAATGTAAAAGAGTTTTTGCCATTATAGCGAAGCTGAATTTCATGATAATTAATTTAAATTAAATGAGGGTTATTAAAAAAATTATTAAGACATTGATGATAGCTTCAGGAGTTGTTTTGTTCTGGAGGGGTGCATGGGGATTGATGGATCTTTACATCCACCCAAACGACCCTCTTGTTAGTTATTTGATCTCTCTTGTTTTGGGGTTGGCTATTCTTTCATACACTCATCATTTATACGATAGTTTAAAGTGAAGATTTTAATTATTGGTGATAGCCATGGAAATATTGCAAATTTGAAGCATGTTATGGGGTTTGCAAAAAACATTGGCGCTTGCGCTGTAATTCATACTGGCGATTGGAATAATTTAAAAAGTTTAGAAACAGTTTTGGAATATAAAATTCCACTTTATTCTTGTTTGGGCAATGCAGATATTGATCAGCTAATAGCTGACAGACTACAGTCTACAGCCGAACAATTTAACTTAGGTTTCCTGAGGTTTGAACTCGATGGTTTAAAATTTGGAGTTGTACATAACTTTACAGTAGACAGTAGACAATTAGCCGTAGACTGCGATGTAGTCTTCACCGGTCATTATCATTCACAAAAAGAATGGGAACAAAATAATATTAAAATAATTCGTCCCGGAGCTTTGGAAAATGATATTAACTTTGCAGTTTTTGATACAGTCTCAAAAGGAGTAGAATTAATAAAAATATGAATAACGAAGAATTCAAAAGAATAATTAAGGTTGTTGATAGGATTGCCTTGTCTGAAATTAAACAATATGGAACTCCTTCTTTAGTTTTTTATAATTTAACAAATAAAGCTGGACAAAAAATCGCTAAAAAATTAAATGCCGATCAAAATATTGTGGCCATAGGTACGAGGTTAATGGATATAAAACTTGGACAGGCATTTAAAGAAGATAGATTAAAAGATCATATAAAAATGAGTTCTGATAAAACGATAGAAATCTTAAATAATTTTAAAATTAGTGAAAAATTAAGCAAAATTATAGTCAATTGTGTTGAGGCACACCATGGAACAGTTAAATATTACAGTTTAGAATCGGAAATTTGTGCAAATGCAGACTGTTATAAATTCTTAACTCCTTTGGGGTTTGTAGATTTCTTAGTTAGTCTAGGCAAAAGAGATATGACTTTAAAGGAGATTGTTGACTGGTGTGATTCCAAAGTGGAGGAAAAATGGAATACCTTGTCTTTAAAAGTGATTAAAAAGGAATTAGAACAAAACTACCTAAATTTTAAAAATATTTTAAAATCAGCAAATAATGACAAAATTTGAGGGACTTCATAAACTAAAAGATGAAATGGAAAAGGATGATTCACTTCCTTTAAAAAAAAGTGCAAACAAATTAGTTTTTGGATCTGGAAATACTGAAGCAAAAATACTTTTAGTAGGAGAGGGTCCTGGAAGAAACGAAGACTTACAAGGTTTACCTTTTGTTGGACAAGCAGGAAAACTTTTGGATAAACTTCTAGATCTTGCTGGGCTTGAAAGAAAAAAAGTTTTCATTACAAATATTGTTCACCATAGACCGCCAGAAAATAGAGATCCACTTCCGAATGAAATAGAGGCATATGGAAAATATTTAGACAAAATTATCGAAATAATTAAACCCAAAATAATAATTACACTTGGTAGATTTTCAATGGCTAAGTTTTTACCCGAAGTTTTTATCAGTAGTGTTCATGGTAAAAAGTTTGACATAGCAGTAGACGGTAGACCGACAGCAGTAATTCCCATGTATCATCCAGCCGCCTCTTTACGAAACGGAAATATTTTGGAAGCCGAAAAACAAGACTTTATTAAACTCAAAGAAATGATACAATCTATATAATATTATGCTTCGATTTATTGCCCTTTCGGGTACCACAGGAGTTACTGAAAACTTAAATGTTTACGAATATAAGGATGAGATGATTATTCTTGATTGTGGTGTTGGGTTTCCAGATTTAGAAATGCCTGGCGTTGATTTGGTTATTCCTGACTTTTCATATGTGGTTAAAAATAAACATAAATTAAAAGCAATTGTATTATCCCAAGGACATGAAGACCATATTGGTGCGCTACCATTCTTGTTTCGTGAAGTTAAGGCTCCAATTTATTGTGCTCCATTAGTCACTGAGTTTCTGATCGAAAAATTTAGAGATAAGGGAATTACTGATTTTAAAATAAACACATTTAATCCAAATATTGATTCTTTTCAAATTGGTTCATTTAAGTTCTCACCATTTAGAGTAGCTCATTCGGTACCCGATACTTGTGGGTTTGCAATAGAAACTCCAGAGGGAAAAATTATGCATATTCCTGAACATAAAATTGATCAAGAATCTGTTGATGGAATGCCTTTTGATATGGTCAGAGCAAAAAAACTTGCGGAGGGAAAAAATATTTGTTTGATTGCTGATTGTTTGGGTGCAAATGATCCAGGTTTTGCTCCAAGTAGTATTCCAATTGAAGAAAATACATTTAACGTTGCCAAAAAAGCTAAAAAAGCTTTATTTGTTACAGCAATGTCGTCATCAATCGGTCGATTCCAACAAATGATAAATGTGGCTAAAAGAATAAACAGAAAAGTTGTTTTTGTGGGTAGATCAATCCAAAATAAAACTGAATCTGCTCATAAATTAGGGTATTTAAAGTATGCCCCTGATGATGTAGTTGATATTAGAAAAGCAAAGAAATTTCATCCTAAAGATTTAATGTATATTATCGCGGGTTGTTATGGACAAGTTGGAAGTTCTGTCTATAGACTTGCGACAGATAATGATAGTCGTGTTGCAGTTTCAGAAGGTGACATGTTTATTTTTTCTGCGAACCCCGCACCCCAATTTAGTAAAGAAAGTCAAGACTTTATTGTCGATGAGTTAATAGATAGAGGCGTTGATGTCCATTATTACGATTTAAATGAAGGGCTTCATGTTTCGGGTCATGGTGGACAAGAAGATATTAAGATGCTTTTCGATATATGTAAACCAAAATATTTTATTCCTACTGGGGGAACAATTAGGCATATGCACTCCTTCGAAAAACTAGTTGAATCTACGGGAAGAAATAAAAATGATGTATTTAAACTAAAACCAGGAGATAGTGTCGATTTTAAGAACGGTATGGCAACAAGAGGTCAAAAGATTTCTGTTAAAGAAGTTATGGTTCATGGACTTGGGATTGGAGATATAGGGAAAACTGTATTAGAACATAGGACACTTCTTGGAAAACAAGGAATGGTGGTTATTGTATTTAAAGCAACAAAAGAAGGGAAAGTATTATCTAAACCTGAATTAGTAAGTAGGGGTTTTGTTTTTGAAGGAATAAGTAGCGGGTTGTTAAATGATGCAATTCAAATATTAATGAAGCATTTAGGGACTCATAATAATTTGAACTCAAAAAGACTTAAAGACGAAACAATAAAATTCTTGGAAGGTTATTTCTTCAAAACCACCGGCAGGAGCCCGATGATTTTACCAATTGTTGTTGAAGTTTGATATGATGTTATTACACATATGGCAAGAAAACATAAAAGAAGAGCTGATAAAAGAGCCTTTAGATTAAAACTAAAACCTCAAACTATTGCTTCGATTGCGCAAGTGTTCTTTTTTGCCTTAGCTGGGCTTATTATTATCTCTTTTTCTAGAAGTGGTTTGGCCCTGGTTCGTGTCAATGATTTTATGATGAATATCTTTGGTTGGGCAACAATCTTTTTACCATTTATCTTTTTATCCTTTGCATTTTTGGTAAGTAAAATTAAAATGCCACTTTCTCAACCAAATGTTATTGTTGGCTCAATGCTTGTATTTTTATCATTGGCAGGACTAGGTAAGTCTGGAAACCTTGGACTCGCTTTTTGGGTCGGAGTATCAACATTAGTAACTCCTATCGGGGCAGTAATTATTTTCTTTGGCATTATTTTAACTGGATTAGTGATTCTTTTTAATACGTCTTTTGATCAAATCTTTAAATTGTTTAGAGGTGTGCTCTCAACGATAAATGTTTATGTTTATGGTCAAAAATCGGCAGGTGGGGGAAGAATTATGGCTCGTAAAGATTTTAAAATTTCAGGGTCGTCTCAAGAAATACCAGCATCTAAACCTTTACTTGTTCAAGCAGGTAAAGAGGCCTTAGAAGAAAAACTAATCAGCAACATTAAAGGAGAAGAAACAATTTGGAAATATCCATCACTTGATCTTTTGTCAGATGAATTGATTGGAAAAGTCGATAGGGGTGACATTAATGGAAATGCAGATATTATAGAAAAAACTTTAGAGTCGTTTGGAATTACTGCAAATATTGTAGAAGTAAATTTAGGTCCTGCTATTACGCAGTACGCAATTCAAGTTGCACTTGGTACTAAATTATCAAAAATTACAGCTTTAGAAAGAGATCTAGCTCTTGCATTATCTGCCCCAACAGGAACTATTAGAATAGAAGCACCGATACCCGGTAGAAATTTAGTTGGTATAGAGCTTCCTAATAAATCTCCTGAATTCGTACCAATAAAAAGAATATTAGAGTCTGATGAAATGAATTTAAAAAAATCAAAACTTGCTGTGACACTTGGTCTTGATGTTTCTGGTAAGCCAATAATTGCAGATATTGCTACTATGCCCCATATTTTAATAGCGGGGCAAACTGGATCAGGTAAATCTGTCTGTGTAAATACATTTTTAGCATCGATATTATTTAGGGCATCCCCTTCTGAGGTTAAATTTATTATGGTAGATCCAAAAAGAGTGGAGCTTACAGGTTATAATGACATACCTCATTTATTGTCTCCTGTAATTGTTGATACAGGTAAGGTGTTATCAGCTCTTAGGTGGTTGACTCGTGAAATGGACAGAAGATATGAATTGTTTGCTCAGGCCGGGGCAAGAAATATAGATTCATATAATGAAATGAGCGGTTTTCAAGCACTTCCTTATATTATTCTTCTGATAGATGAACTTGCAGATGTAATGTTACTTTCTCCCGTTGAAGTTGAAGATGCAATTACAAGAATTGCACAAATGAGTCGTGCTGTTGGTATACACATGGTCTTGGCTACTCAAAGGCCATCTGTAAATGTTATTACAGGTTTAATTAAAGCAAATATTCCAACTAGAATTGCTTTCGCTGTTTCATCTCAGGTTGATTCAAGAGTTATTATGGATACTCAAGGAGCGGAAAAACTTCTAGGAAGAGGAGACATGTTGTATCTTCCTCCAGATCAAGCAAAACCTGCAAGAATTCAGGGAGCTTTCGTTAACGATGAGGAAATAAAAAAGCTTGTTAATTTTATAAAAAACCAAGGAGTTCCAGTCCAATATACTGACGAAGTCACAACCCAAACAAAATCAGGTAAGGCAGCAATTCCTGGTGTGACAGGAGAAACAGATAATCTATTTGCAGAAGCTGTAAAGGCTGTTTGTCAATATGATAGGGCGTCTGCCTCTCTTCTTCAAAGACGCTTGTCGATTGGCTATGCCAGAGCAGCAAGAGTTATAGATCAATTAGAAAGTGCGGGAGTAATTGCTCCAACTGATGGTTCTTCAAAACCTCGTGAGGTCTTAATCAAAAACGCTGATGATTTTTTGATGAATGTTGGAAAGTAATTTTTAAATGAATACCGTAGGACAAATTCTAAAAGAGGCTCGTTTCAAAAAAGGTATATCTTTAATTAAACTAGAGAATATAACCAAAATCAAAAGAGAATTTTTAATAAAAATTGAAAAAAATGACTGGAATGGTTTACCTGAACTTCCTGTAATTTCTGGTTTTGTAAAAAATATAGCAAATGCGCTTGATTTATCTGTAAATAATATTAATGCTGTTTTAAGACGCGATTATCCGCCTAAAAAACTTACCATAAATCCCACTCCCGATGTGGGGTCAAAATTCTCTTGGTCTCCAAAACTAACCTTTGTAGTAGGTATAGGAATATTAATTTTATTTGTCTTAAGTTATTTAGGATTTGAATATATAAAATTTATTAAATCTCCAGAACTTGAAATTAATAGTCCTAAAAACAACGAAATTATAACTGACACAAAAGTTAGAGTTTCAGGTAAAACAACTACCGATGTTGGTTTAACTATTAACAATCAACCAATAATATTAGACCAAGAAGGGAATTTTGTGACTGAGATTCAAATTACTAAAAATACAAAAGAGTTAAAATTTATAGCAACTTCAAGATCTGGAAAAGTAACTGAAAAAAATGTAAGTATTAATGTAGAATAATAATATGGATAACGTGCAAAGATTATTGGTCGTAGTTGTGGTATCACTAACAGTTTTGTTGGTGATAGTTGGTATTCAGGTAATTTTCATCATTTTAGATTTAAGAAAATCAATTAAAAGACTTAATTCAATTTTAGAAGACGCAATTTTAGGAGGAGGTCTTATAAGACCCGATAGATTAACAGGAATAGCTGAAATGTTTAAAAAAGATAAATCTGTAACTACTCACGGACAGGAATAAGCTGATCTGATATAATTGGCTTCAATGACTACAAGTAACCAAGTTAGAGAAAAATATTTAAAGTTTTTTGAAAAAAGAGGGCATGTAATTATTCCCCCTGCCCCACTTGTTTTGGAAAATGACACAACTACACTTTTTACATCAAGTGGAATGCAACCACTTGTACCATATTTGATGGGACAAAAACATGATCTTGGTACAAAACTTGTAGATTTTCAACCCGCAATTAGAACTATTGATATAGACGAAGTTGGAGATAACAGACATTTAACATATTTTGAGATGCTAGGTAATTGGAGTTTAGGAGATTATTTTAAAAAAGAACAACTTTCTTGGATTTGGGAATTTTTGACTAAAGAGCTTAAGTTACCAAAAGAAAAATTGTATGTATCAGTTTTTGAGGGAACGGCTGATGTGTCTGAAGATACCGAATCATTTAATATCTTGAAAAAACTTGGTGTTTCTGAAGATCATATTTTTGAATATGGTGTAAAGAAAAACTGGTGGAGCAGAAGTGGTACGCCTGACGAAATGCCTGAGGGTGAAATAGGCGGACCAGATTCTGAAATATTTTACGATTTTGGAGCTGATTTCAAGCTTCATGAAAATTCTCAATTTAAAGAGGAAAAATGTATTCCTAACTGTGACTGTGGAAGATTCTTAGAAATTGGAAACTCTGTTTTTATACAGTATAAAAAGAAAGCAGACGGAACGCTTGAAGAGTTGCCACAAAAAAATGTTGACTTTGGTGGTGGGCTTGAAAGAATTACTGCTGCCTTAAATAATGATCCAGATGTATTCAAGATTGATATATTTTGGCCAACGATTGAAAAGTTAGAAAAAGTTTCTGGGAAAAAATATCTCGGAAACGAAAAAACTTTTCGAATTGTTGCAGATCATTTAAGAGCTTCAGAAGCACTTATTGATAGCGGTGTTGTTCCTTCAAACAAAATGCATGGTTATGTTTTACGAAGACTTATCAGAAGAATCGCAACTAAAATTCCTGAATTTGAAAAGGTAACTGATAATAAGGTTATTCTCGAAGAATTAAATAAATTCAAAACAAGTTTAGATAATGGATTTAAAGAGATAAAAAAGATTGACAATATAACAGGGAAAATTGCATTTGACCTGTATCAGTCATATGGGTTTCCACTAGAGCTTACTGTTGAACTTTTTAAAGACAAAGGCCAAAAAGTTAACTTAGAAGAGTTTAGAACGCAGTTCGAAAAGCACAAAGATGCATCCCGTTCTACATCTAAAGGAATGTTTAGAGGAGGACTTGAAGATCACGGTGAAGAAACAACTAAATTGCACACTGCAACTCATATGTTGCATGCAGCTCTCAGAAAGGTTTTAGGAGACTCTGTTTCTCAAAAAGGAAGTCATATCACCACAGAACGTTTAAGGTTTGATTTTTCATTCCCCAATAAATTAACAGATGAGCAAATTAAAGAAGTTTTTGATCTAATAAATGACAAAATAAATGAAGATTTACCAATTACTTTTATAGAAACCACACCAGAAGAAGCAGTCAAAATGGGTGCACTTCATTTCTTTGCTGAAAAATATGGCGAGAAAGTAAAAATGTACACAATTGGTGGTAAAACTGATTATTTTTCACGCGAAATTTGTGGTGGACCACATGTAATTAGCACAAAACTTGTTGGGAGTGTTAGAATAATTAAGCAGGAAAAAATAGGAGCTGGAATAATACGAATATATGTTGGACTTTCTAACAAAACCGAAAGATAAAAAAGAAAACTTTTGGGCTCTTCTAATTGAACCAGAATGGATTAGTTCTGCAATCTGGCAAGTAGTTGATAAAAAGATAGAAATTGTTAGTACTTCTGTCGCGACACGATGGGATTCGTCTGATGGTGAGATGAATGATTTAATTGAACACATTGATACATCTTTGTCATCATGCACACAGAATCTTCCAGACGATATTCCTGATCCTACAAAAACTGTATTTGGAGTTCCTAACTCATGGATTGAAGGGGGTAATATCAAATCAGAATATCTTGTGAAATTAAAAAAAATATGTCAGGATTTATCCCTGGTTCCTTCTGGTTTTGTTGTTTTATCAGAAGCTATTTCTCATTTTATAAAACAGACAGAAGAAGTCCCACTTTCTGGAATTGTTGTTGGTATTAGTAATGATGTTTTAGACTTGTCTATTTTTAATTTAGGAAAACTAGTAGGTACAACTAGTGTGTTTCGTAGTGTCTCAATCGAGGAAGATATGATTGAAGGATTAAGTCGTTTAGGAAGAGAATCGGAAAACTTTCCATCAAGAATTATTTTGTTTAACCAAAAAGAACAAGAGCTTGAAGAAATAAAAAGGGATTTGGACAGTGTAGATTGGAATAAAATTGATAATTCAAAATTTATACATACCCCAAGAGTAGAAATCTTTGATCCAAGTAAAAAAATAATAGCTGTTGCTTTGGCTGGCGGTTCGGAACTTGGGGAAGTTAAAGGAATAACCGAAATTCCTCATGAAATAGACACAAAAACAGAAGAAATGCCACTAGAAGATGTGGTTAATATTAAAGAACCTAACGATATAACAGCTGAAGATTTGGGTTTTGTTACAGAGTCAACTTCCGTTTTACCGAAACTTCCTGAACTTCCTAAATTTAACAATATAGTTGCAAGCTTCGCTCATTTTAAAAAACCAAATTTTAAATTACCTAAATTCAATTTCTCTTTTGGTAGTAAACCATTAATTATGGTAGGTGCACTTATTATAACGACTTTAGTTGTTAGTTTTATTCTTTGGTGGTTTTTACCAAAAGCAACGGTTACTATTTATGTTTCCCCAAAGAAACTTGAGGAAAATATATCTTTAGAAATAGGTAATGATATTAAAGGGGAGGAAATTAGTGTTAGTGTTAATGGTGAAAAAACAAAAGCAACCACGGGAACAAAAACTGTTGGGGAAAAGGCAAAAGGACAAGTTAAAATCCAAAACGGTACTGGAGAATTAGTAAATTTGAAGTCTGGAACAGTGTTGGCATCCTTATCTGATCTTAAATTTATAACGACCAAATCTGCATCAATTTCCGCTGCTACATCAACAACAGAACCGGGTTTTGCTACGGTTGATGTAGAAGCAAGTAGTATTGGGTCTGAATTCAATCTTTCAAAAGATGAAAAATTTAAAGTAAGCAACTATCCAAGAGCTGACGTTGAAGCAATATCGATTGATGTGTTTACAGGTGGGTCAAGTAGACAAATATCTGCAGTGTCAGAAGAAGACAAGAAAAAACTTACAAAGGAATTAAAAGATGAATTAACATTAGAAGCAAAACAAAAGCTAACAGATAAGATTACCGAAGATATGCTTATTGTTGACGCCTCGTTTAAAGAAGAAATTGAAGAAGAAGATTATAGTAATAAAGTTGGTGATGAAGCTACGAATTTAAAACTTTCATTGACATTAAAAATTACGAGCACTGTTGTTTCTAAAAAAGACTTATCTGATATTTCAAAAAGAAGTCTTGACGGAAAGATTCCTACAGGCTTTGTCTTAAGAGATGATCAAATAACGTACGGATTTGGTACTTCTGATGAAAAAAATAAATTTGATGTTAGAATTTCTGCTAATCTGCTTCCTCAGATTGATCCAATTGTAGTTGCAAAACAAATTTCTGGTAAATATCCACGTCTTGCTGAAGACTTTTTAAGTAGTAGCGTCCCAGGGTTTATAAATGCAGAACTTAGATTTAAACCACCACTTTCTGGAAAACTTGGTACATTACCTCATATATCTAAAAATATAACAGTTTTAATATCCGCTGAAAAATGAACAGGAAAAAAATAATCAAGTTGGCGGCATTAATCTCTGGCCTTTCTGGAATAACAATACTTGTTTCATCAACTTGGCCAATAATTAAATATCAATTAACAGACGCTAGAGCCTATACAACACTTTTATCGCCGCTAGCTACTGAAAAAGTTGATTTTACAAAACCATCAAATTGGTTTCCAGAAGCAGAAAAGACTAAGACTGTTGTAGAATCAAAAGTTTCTTTTTATACGATTTCAATACCAAAATTAAAAATTCAAGATGCTAGGGTTGCTATTGGCGGGGAAGACCTTTCAAAAAATTTGGTTCAGTATCCAGGCACCTCTCTCCCAGGAAAAAATGGAAATGCAGTTATTTTTGGTCATTCAATATTACCAATTTTTTATAACCCCAAAAATTACATGGCTATATTTTCTACACTCCCCACCTTAAAAGAAGGTGATGATATTTTTATTGAGTTTGATGGTGTTTCTTACAAATTTAAAGTTGAAGAACTTTTTGAAATATATCCTACTGATATACAAATATTAGAACAAAATCCAAACGATTCCTTTATTACATTAGTTACCTGCGTCCCTCCGGGAGATCCCAGAAATCCAAAAAGATTAATTGTTAGAGCAAGAGTAGTATCATGACAATATGGCAAAATTTTTAGGTGTAGATTATGGTAGAAGTAAGATTGGACTAGCAATGTCAGATGGCAAGCTAGCTGAACCATATCAAGTAATTAGATACAAAGATTACGATAAGATGGTTGCTCACATCATTAGAATCATTGAAAAACAGAAAATAGAAAAAATAATTGTTGGGGTTTCTGAAGGTGAAATGGCGGAAGAATCAATAGAATTTGCAAAGAATTTTAACACTGAGATGTTTGACGAGACTTTGTCTAGTCACGATGCTCAACAAATGTCAATTCAAAGTGGTATGGGTAGAAAAAAAAGAAAAGAAATGGAAGATGCATTTGCAGCTTCAGTAATGCTTCAAAATTATATTGATGCAAACACGACTTCATCTTCAAAATAATTTTTTTAGTGATTGACGAAGATAAATTCATGATATAATTTGCAAAGTATGTTTAAGAATGTAATAGCGCCAATTCAGGCTTGGTTAATGTCACAGGGTAAGTGTGTTGGTTGTGGTCTTCCTTTGGACAAAGCTTCCAAGAAAAAACATACATATGGAGAAATGGTTACCTGTAAATGTGGAAGAGTTTACATTCTTAATGATAAAACCAAAAAATACAGAAGAGCGCTTCTAAATGAAATTTAAATATTTAGTTTTAATTATCGTTATTATATGCGTGGGGTTCTTTTTCTATGTAAAAACACTTTTTTTGGCTCCATCAAGTGAAACAAAACAAATTGACTTCATGATTAATAAAGGATCGTCAGTTTCATTGATTGGAAAAAATTTAGAGAAAGCAGGGCTTATCAAAAATTCCATAATTTTTAAATTTTACATCCAGCTGACTAACTCACAAAATAAAATTCAGGCGGGGGAATTTCAGTTATCACCCAATTTGTCATTAATACAAATTGTAGATACTCTAAAAAAAGGTCCAGCAGAAATTTGGATAACAATTCCTGAAGGGTTAAGAAGAGAGGAAATAGCCACAAAGTTTACAAACATATTAAATAAAGATGAAATTTTTACTAAAGAATTTTTAAATTTGTCTGCAGGTAAAGAAGGGTATTTGTTTCCAGATACCTATTTATTTCCAAAGACTGCAACCGCAGCGCAAATTGTAAATAGAATGATAGCTACATTTAACCAAAAAATTAAAGAAGTTACATATAATCAAGTTATAATGGCTTCGATGTTAGAACGTGAGACATTTTCAGATTCTGAAAAACCAATTGTGGCAGGAATTTTGTACAAAAGAATACAAAATAATTGGCCATTACAAGTTGATGCAACACTGCAATATATTAAAGGCAACTGGAAACCAGTTTTTTCGATTGACAAAGAATTAAAATCACCATTTAATACATATAAAAATTTAGGAATGCCACCAAGCCCAATTTCAAATCCAGGATTATCATCAATCTTAGCTGCAATTTCTCCAGAAGAATCAGAGTATTGGTACTATATACATGATAATGACGGTAAAATTCACTTTGCAAAAACACTTGAAGAACATAATTCAAATATCAGAAAGTACCTCTTGACACAGTAATTCTTTTATATATAATCGCTTCTAGGTCTACTTATGTAGGCTTCTCTCGTTTTCACTATTATCTAAATGAAATCAAAAACTACTTTGCGCCGAAATTTTGGAAAAACCGAAACAAATTTACCAAAATTGGATTTAACCTTAGTACAAAGGGAATCATGGCAATGGTTTTTGACAAAAGGGGTAGATGTAGAATTAAAAGCGATTTCTCCAATTGATGATTTTACAAATAAAAATTGGCAACTATTACTAGGTGACCATACCTTAGGATCTCCAGCAATTACAGCAGCTTATGCACAACAAAAAGGTTTAACATATGCATCTCCATTAAAAATTACAGCAACACTTGTTAACAAGAGAACAGGAAAAGAAGTTAGTCAAGAAGTTTTTTTGGGTGATCTCCCACAAATGACAACTCGTGGAACATTTATAATAAATGGAATTGAAAGAGCAGTAATTAATCAAATAGTAAGAAGTCCTGGGATTTTTTTCTCAGGAGAACTTGATGCTCCATCTGGCCGCATCATGTACAAAGCAGAAGTTAGACCACTTCATGGTTCTTGGCTTGAATTTGAAGCGACTAGAGGAGATTTAATTTATGCAAGAATTGATAGAAGAAAGAAAGTTTTGGCAACAGTATTTTTAAAAGCATTAGGACTTGAAAATGAAAAAGAAATTATACGTTTTTTTGTTGAAAGTGATATTGATAAGAACCATAAATATATCGAAACAACCCTTGCAAAAGATACAACCAAGTCAAGAGAAGAAGCACTTTTGGAAATTTATAGAAAATTAAGACCTGGGGAACCAGTGCTTATTGAGAACGCTACAAATCTTTTTGAAAGTATGTTTTTAGACAAGAGAAGATATGATTTGGGAGAAGTTGGAAGATATAAAATAAATAAAAGATTTATTGGCAATAATGCAGACAAAAATGTTAATGTTTTAACTTTAAAAGATATCACTTCATCTTTAACTTATCTATTAGGTTTACAAAACGGAATTGGAAGAGTTGATGATATTGACCATCTTTCAAATAGAAGACTCAGAAGGGTTGGAGAGTTAGTTAGTGTAAACGCTTTTAGGGTTGGACTTTTAAGACTTGAAAGAAGTGTCAAAGAAAAGATGAGCTTAATTTCGCCAGACGATAGGCCACTTCCATCAAACTTAATTAATGCCAGACCCCTGATTTCTTCATTAAACGAATTCTTTAGAAGCTCACAACTCTCAACTATTTTAGATGATACAAATCCTCTTTCAGAAGTTGATAACTTACGAAGAGTTTCCGTACTAGGTTCTGGGGGAATAAACAGAGAAAGAGCATCATTCTCAATTCGTGACGTTAATTCTTCGCAATACGGAAGACTTGATCCTGTGAGAAGCCCAGAGGGACCAAACATTGGACTTGTAACTTACCTATCACTTTTTGCAAAAGTAAATGAATTTGGGTTTTTAGAATCTCCCTATAAAAAAGTAGTTAAGATTGGTAAAAAAATGAAAGTAACTGATGAAATTGTTTATTTAACAGCTGATGATGAAGAGACGTTTAACATTACTCATTCGGGAATAAATATTGATGAAAAAGGATTTATAAAGGATATTAGGGTTCCTTTAAGAAACTTGGGTAATTTTACAGAAGGTGATGTTTTTCTGGTTGATTATATTGATATAACACCAAGGCAATTAGTTGGTACTTCTGCTTCTCTTATTCCATTTTTGGCGCACGACGAAGGTAATAGGGCTTTAATGGGATCAAATATGCAATGTCAGGCTGTACCTTTGGTGGCACCAGAATCTCCGATTGTAGGTACTGGAATGGAAGTTGAAATTTCAAAAGCTATGATAAGAAACGTAATAGCAAGACACGCAGGAACAGTAGAATATGCAGACAATGAAAAAGTAGTAGTTAAGTTAGACAAAAAACTTTCGATCGAAAACTCAACCGAGGATATTGATATAATCGATGGTGGTACAAAAGAAGTTTATGCTTTAACGAAGTTCAAACGAACTGCACATTCTACTTGTTACAATCAAAGAGTTTTAGTTGTTCCAGGAGAGAAAATAATCGAAGGATCACTTCTTGTTGATGGTCCAGCAAGTCAAAAAGGAGAATTAGCATTAGGTCGAAATTTGATGGTAGCTTATACATCATTTGGCGGTTATGGATTTGAAGATGCAATTTTAATTTCTGAAAGACTTGTCAAAGACGATCTTTTGACATCAATTCACATTGAAGAATATGATGCAGAAGTAGTAGATACCAAACTTGGTGCAGAGGAAAGAACAAAAGATATTCCTAACGTATCAGAAAATGAACTTGCAAATTTGGCGGATGACGGAATAGTTGTAATCGGAGCAGAAGTTGGACCAAATGATATTTTAGTTGGAAAAATTGCACCTAAAGGTGAAACGGAATTAACCTCAGAAGAGAGATTGCTACGTGCCATTTTTGGTGAGAAGGCTCGAGAGGTTAGAGATACATCACTTCGTGTTCCCCATGGAGAAAAAGGAATTGTAGTCGGAGTTAATATTTTGAATAGAAACAAAGGTGACGATTTAGGACCTGGAGTAATAGAAAGAATTACTGTAAAAGTTGCACAAATTAGAAAAATTACAGTTGGAGATAAAGTTGCTGGAAGACATGGCAACAAAGGGGTAATTGCAAAAATTATGGCAGTTTCTGACATGCCTTATTTACTAGATGGTACACCTGTAGACATTGTTATTTCCCCTCTTTCTGTTCTTTCTCGTATGAATCTTGGTCAACTTTTGGAAGCCCATTTTGGCCTAGCGCTTCATCGAAATAACGAAAAAGGTGCTTTTCCAGTATTTGATCACATAACCGAAGGAGATTTGATTAATGAACTTAAAACTGCTGGCCTTCCTATAAATGGAAAAACTAGACTTACTGATGGAAGAACAGGAGAGACGTTTAAAGAAGATACTGTTGTAGGTATTGCATATATCTTAAAACTTACACACATGGTTGAGGATAAGACTCATGCTCGTTCAACTGGACCATATTCATTAGTTACTCAACAGCCACTTGGTGGTAAAGCTCAAATGGGAGGACAACGTTTGGGAGAAATGGAAGTCTGGGCATTAGAAGCTCACCGAGCACAGCACATATTACAAGAAATGCTTACTATTAAATCAGATGATATTGTTGGACGTGCAAAAGCATTCGAAGCAATAGTTAAGGGAACTGAGATACCAGAGTCTACAATTCCTGAAAGCTTTAAAGTTTTAGTAAGAGAGCTTAACGCCTTGGGATTAAATATCATTCCAAAAGGTGTTATACTCGCCAAGGATTCCCCAGAGGAGGTAATAAATGCTAACTAATACATTAGACACATTGTTTGAGTTAAAAAATCTAGAAGATTTTGGAACTTTGATGATTAAATTAGCTTCTCCTGACGATATTAGAAGGTGGAGTAGGGGTGAAATTACAAAACCTGAAACAATTAATTACAGAACTCTAAAATCCGAAAAAGATGGTCTTTTTGATGAAAAGATTTTTGGACCTACTAAAGATTGGGAATGTTATTGTGGAAAATACAAAAGAATTAGATACAAAGGTGTAATTTGTGATAAATGCGGAGTTGAAGTTACACAATCCAGAGTGAGAAGAGAGAGAATGGGACATATTAATCTTGCTTGCCCAGTTGCCCATATTTGGTTTTTTAAAGGAGCACCTTCAAAGATCTCTTCAATTTTAGGAATCGCTCCAAGGGCTATGGAACAAGTTGTTTATTTTGCAAGATATATGGCTTTAAATGTCGACGAGGATAAGAAAAAGATATCAATTAAACTATTAGAAACAGCATTGGCTAACAATGAAAAAGAAATAATTACAAACTTCAAAGAGAAAAAAGAATTACTTGCTATCGAAGCTGATAAAGCTAAAACCAAGATTGAAGCAAAGATAAAAGACAAAGAACAACTTTCACTAGTTTTTTCTGAATTAGAACTCGATGCTAGGAAAAAAGAAACATCTTTAACAGAAGATGAAAAAGCAAATTTGACCAGAAATACAAGACTTTTTGAAAATCTTATTGCGTTAGTTCGTGGATTAAAAACTTTAAGTATTTTATCTGAGGAAGAGTATGACGAACTTTATACTTTTGGAGCAGCAGACTTTTTTGAAGCCAAAATGGGAGCTGAGGCAATTTTATCTGTCTTGGCAGACGTAAATTTAGAAAAATTATCTACTGAACTTCGAAAAGAAGTTGATGAAACAAAAACTACAAGTACAAAATATATTAAAATTGTTAAGAGATTAAAATTAGTTGATGGAATAAGAAAAGCAAAAATTGATCCAACATGGATGATTATGAAAGTTCTTCCTGTACTTCCACCAGATCTTCGACCTATGGTTCAACTCTCAGGCGGTAGATTTGCAACATCTGATTTAAATGATTTATATAGAAGGGTAATAAATAGAAACAATAGACTGAAACATTTAATGGGTCTTGGAGCTCCTGAAATAATTCTTAGAAATGAAAAAAGAATGTTACAAGAAGCTGTAGATTCACTTTTAGATTCCTCTCAAAGAAAAGCAACAAGAAGAGCAAGGGGTAGGCAGTCACTTAGATCACTCTCCGATCTTTTAAAAGGAAAACAAGGAAGATTTAGACAAAATCTTCTTGGGAAAAGAGTAGATTATTCTGGACGTAGTGTGGTTATAGTAGGACCAGATTTAAAATTAAATCAATGTGGACTACCAAAAGAAATGGCTTTGGAAATGTTTAAACCATTTGTACTTCGTGAAATGATCTCGAGAGGAATTGCTCCAAATGTAAAGTCAGCCAAAAATATGCTTGATAGAAGACCGCCAGAAGTTTTTGATATTTTAGAAGAAATTACAAAAGATCATCCAGTTTTGTTAAATCGTGCTCCAACATTACACAAACTTGGTATTCAAGCATTTTACCCGATTTTAATTGAAGGAAGTGCAATTAGATTACATCCTGCCGTTTGTGCTGGCTTTAATGCAGATTTTGATGGAGATCAGATGGCTGTTCATGTTCCATTATCAACAAGAGCAATTGAAGAGGCAAAAACATTAATGCTACCAGAACACAATTTATTAAGACCTTCTGATGGGTCGCCCGTTTCGACCCCAGCATCAAAAGAAATGGCACTTGGTGTTTATTATTTGACGTCGATCGATACAAAACTATCAATTAACAAAAACGTTTTCTCTGATAGAAATGAAGCAATCTTTGCCCATCAAAGTCAGAAAATAGAGCTTAGACAGCCAATAATGGCAAGAATTGATGGAAATATAATTGAAACAACTGTAGGAAGAATTTACTTTAATGAGATTTTACCACCAGTATTTGATTTTGTTAATGATTCTGCAACATCGACTATTATAAAAAAGTTATTTAGTCTGGCTTATGCTAAATGTGATTCTGCAACAGTTGTTTTAATGATTGATGCAGTTAAGAACCTTGGGTTTACATATGGCACAATTTCAGGAATTTCATTTGGAGTTTTTGATGCAGTTCTTCTTCCAGAAAAAGGAAAATTAATTAAAGAGGCAGAAACTAGAGTATCTGATATTGATGATAATTTTAATCAAGGATTAATTACACTAGAAGAAAAAAAGAGAATGAAGCAAGAGATTTGGCTTAATGTTTCAGAAGATATTGCGGATAAAACTTGGGCTTTAATGACCCCTACAAACCCAATTAGAGTTGTAATTGATGCTAAAGTTGGTCGAGCCAGCCGTGATCAAGTTAAACAGTTATCTGCCATGAGAGGATTAGTTGTTGATCCGCTTGGAAAAATTGTCGAACTTCCTATTAAATCAAACTTTAGGGAAGGACTTTCTGTATTTGAATATGTAACGTCGTCCAGAGGGTCACGAAAAGGATTAACTGATACAGCCATTAAAACTGCTGATGCGGGGTATTTAACAAGAAGACTAGTTGATGTGTCTCATGATTTGATAATTAGACTTATTGATTGTGAGACCACAGAAGGTATAGTAATTAGAAAAGTAGATAGACCAGCAGTTTATGTAAACAGAATAGTTGGAAGATATTTAATATCTGATATCAAAGATGCTAAAGGCAAAGTATTGGCTGTAAAAGACGATGTAATTAATGAGGAACTGGCAGCAAAAATAGATGCGGCAGGTGTAGAAGAAGTATTTTTGAGATCTGCACTTACATGTGCGGCACGTCATGGCCTTTGCACAAAATGTTATGGATGGGATTTGTCAACCAAAAAAGATGTTGAACCAGGAAGTCCAGTTGGAATTATTGCAGCACAATCAATCGGTGAGCCAGGAACTCAACTTACACTTCAAACCAAACATAAAGCTGGCGCTGTTGGGCTTGATGTTACACAGGGTCTTCCAAGAGTTGAAGAACTTGTTGAAGCTAGAACACCAAAAATTGCATCAACAATGTCTGAAATTTCAGGTAAAACAACCGTTTCTGAAACTGAGGATGGATGGAGAGTTGTGGTTACTGGAACTGGCAAAATTAAAGAAGAAAGAGAATATATTATTGCAAAAACATTAGAACTTGCCATTAAAGATAAAGATACAATTGAAGCAGGAACTCCACTTGCATATGGACCACTCGACATTAAAGAAATACTTGCCATTAAAGGTCTTAGAGCCTCACAAGAATATTTGGTTGCAGAATTACAAAAAGTATATGAGTCGCAAGGTATTGGTATTAATGATAAACATTTTGAAGTAATCGTAAGAAAAATGAGTGATGAAATTAGAGTTGTAACTGCAGGGGATACATCATTTTTACCAGGAGAACTTGCAAGCAAAGCAACTTTTGAAAGTGAAAACGAAAAAACATTAGTGGCGGGTGGGGAACCAGCATCAGCATCACAAACAATTTTGGGAATTACAAGAAGATCGCTTTATACTGAAAGCTGGTTATCCGCGGCATCGTTTGAACAAACAACTGATGTTTTGACAGAAAGTTCATTAATGGCAAGAGAAGATAAATTATTAGGGTTAAAAGAAAATGTTATTATTGGAAGACTTATTCCGGTAACTGCGGAGAAAGCAATGTTGAAAAATTAATAATATGCCAACATCAAATCAACTAGTGAAACATGGTAGAAAATCAAACAAAAAGAAGTCAAAAACAACTTCTTTAAAACGTTGGTTTAATGCAAAAGACAGAGAATTTGGAGAAAATCCATCGCCTTTTAAACGAGGAGTCGTTTTAACAGTTCGCACAATGACACCTAGAAAACCTAATTCAGCATTACGTAAGGTGGCAAGAGTTAGACTTTCAAATAAACAAGAAGTAACAGTTTATATTCCAGGCGAAGGACATGAACTTGCAGAGCATTCAGTGGTTTTAGTTCGTGGTGGAAAAGTTAAAGATTTAGCAGGTGTAAAATACACAATAGTTAGGGGAAAATTAGATACTACAGGAGTTTCTGGAAGAAAGACCGCAAGAAGTAGATATGGTGTTAAAAAAGATCAAGGAGTAACCAAAAAATAATATGCCAAGAAAAGGACCAGCAAGGAAAAGATTAGTTGAGGTGGATCCTATTTATGATAGTAGATTACTGGCAAAACTTATAAATAGGAGCATGTATGATGGCAAAAAAAGTGTATCTCAAAAAGAAATATACAATGCCTTAAAGATAATTGCAGAAAAAACAAAAGAAAATTCAATAACTATTTTTGAAAAAGCAATTGAAAATATTAAACCTGAAACGGAAGTTAGGGCTAAAAGAGTTGGTGGAGCTTCATATCAAGTACCCATGCAGGTTAGAGAAGAAAGAAAAGAATCTTTGGCAATAAGATGGCTTGTTGCAGCAGCAAGAGCAAAATCTAACTCCGAATTCCATACTTATGGTGAAAAAATAGCTCAAGAAGTAATGGATGCTGCTAAAGGTGAAGGTGGAGCAGTTAGGAAAAGACAAGAAATGGAAAAACAAGCAGAAGCAAACAAGGCCTTTTCACATTTTAAATGGTAATTTTATAGAATAAATACTTCTTTATTTATGACTCACGAAAATAAGTTATCTGATAGAGATGATATGTATGGTCTAACTAGAGATGGTGTTGATGTTGTTAGAACCGCAACAGAGGGATCACGAATGTTTAGATTAGATAGACCGCACATTTTTACTGACGATCAGGGAGGGGAAATAGTACCTGCAAGTTTAATTAAAGCCAAAGGTAACAAAAAAATTGGAGTTGTAAAAGGTAAATCACTAAAACTTGGAAAGGCGCACTCTCACGATAATAGACATAGACACCATATTTTGGAAGAGATGAGTACACGTCCAACAGATTTAATATCTAGATTTAAAAGGTGGGCAAAAAGCCACAGAGACGAGCGAAGAAGAAGTAGAGATAGATGATTTTATAATCTAAGATAGACCAAGCGTTTCAGTGTGAATTCACTTTACAAGTTTGAATCAAGTTCTTGAAGGTGCAATTATTGATATAATCATTTCTAATGATAGAAATACATGCTTTTGGTGATTTTGTCCCCAAAAAAGCAAAATACTTAATGCTTGGTAGTTTTACTGCAAAGAAAAGCGATACTGACTTGTCATATGATTGGTTCTATTGCACAAAAAGAAATCAATTTTGGCCGATAATCGAAAATGTCTACGGCCTGAGTCTTCCTGACAAAGAATCAAAAGTAAATTTATTTACTAAGTTAGGGATTGCTTTTTCAGACATGATACTTTCTTGTGAAAGAAAAAATAATAATAATTTAGATTCAAATTTAACTAACTTTATATATAATACAACAGCCATTAGAAATATTCTGAAAAATAATGATATTCAAAGAATATTTTTTTCAAGTCGTTTTGTAGAAAAAGAATTTAAAAAAGAATTTAAGGTAATAATCAACGAATTTCCAGGTATTGAATTTGTAACTCTCCCATCACCATCGCCAAGATATGCAGCTATGAGTAAAGTAGAAAAAATAAAAAAATATAAAGAAATATTTCCAAAATTATATTTATAACTCCAATGTTGATTTATCAACCAGTATAATATCCATTGAATTGATTCTTCACTCCTGATACAATCACACTTAGCTCCTAAGGGAGTTTCTGTGTTAGATTCACTTTATATCTAATCACTTTATATCTTATCAAACATGGCAGAAGAAGCAAAGAAAAAATCCGCAATGGTTATGACGGCTACTAAAGACCGTAATGTTTCATTGGATAAAATTCGAAACCTTGGAATTATCGCCCACATTGATGCCGGTAAAACAACAACTACAGAGAGGCTTTTGTTTGAAACAGGTAGAACATATAAACAAGGATCTGTCGATGATGGAACAACAGTTACAGACTGGATGGTTCAAGAAAGAGAAAGAGGAATCACAATTGTGTCAGCCGCTATCACTGCCTTTTGGGATTTAAAAGAATCTTCTTCAGTTGAAAAAGGACACTACAGAATTAATTTAATTGATACTCCAGGTCACATTGATTTTACTGCCGAAGTTGAAAGATCCTTAAGAGTTTTAGATGGTGCTTTAATGGTTTTTGATGGTAGGACAGGTGTTGAATCGCAGTCTGAAACTGTTTGGAGACAGGCCGATAAATATAAAGTCCCAAGAATTTGTGTTTTAAATAAACTTAATTTAATTGGTGCTGACTTTGATGGATCAATTAAATCAATTAGAGAAAGATTAAAAGCCAATGCATCTCCTGTTATTTATCCAATCGGGCAAGAACATGATCATCGGGGTGTTATCGATCTTATTAAAATGAAAGCTTTTGTTTATAAAGCTGTTGAGGATGCAAAATTAACTGAAGAGGAAATTCCAGCTGATTTACTTGAAACTGCAAAGAAATATAGACAACAACTTATTGATGCAGTTTCAGAATTTGATGACGACACTCTCGCTAAATATTTAGAAGGTGTAGAACCAAGCGAATTGGAAATTAAAAGAGCAATCAGAAAAGGAGTTATTGTAGGTAAATTCTTTCCAGTTTTTGGTGGGGATAATAGATCAGCAGAATCACAATTGTTGTTAGATGGTGTTGTTGAATATTTGCCATCACCTATTGATCTCGAACCAATTGAAGGAACCAATGCAAAAACAGGTGAAAAAGAAACAAGAGAAAGAAATAATGAAGCACCTTTTTCTGGAATTGCATTTAAGGTCGTAACAGATCCTCATGTAGGAAGACTTCTCTACGTCAGAGTTTACTCAGGGATTTTAAAAACCGGACAAACTGTCTATAATGCAAATAAACAAACAACAGAGCGAATTGGAAAATTAGTTCTTCTCCATGCTGATCAAAGAGAATTAATTGAAGAAGCATATGCAGGGGAAATTGTTGCAGTTGTTGGAATGAAGGATACCACAACAGGTCACACACTCTGTGATCCAGCCCACCCAATTCATTTAGAATCAATTAGTTTTCCAGAGCCTGTTATATCTTTGGCTATTGAACCCGCAACTAAAGCAGATCAAGAAAAAATGGGTTTAGCATTAAATAAACTATCAGATGAAGATCCAACATTTAAAATTAAGAGTAATCCTGAGACGGGACAAACAATTATCGCAGGAATGGGAGAGCTTCAACTTGAAGTTTTGGTTGATAGAATGAAGAGAGAATTTAATGTTGTAGCAAATACAGGTGCTCCCCAAGTTGCTTATAAAGAAACAATTAAAAAATATGCAGAAGGTGAAGGAAAGTACATTAGACAAACTGGGGGTCGCGGACAATATGGACACTGTCTCATTAAAGTTGAGCCAAAAGGTCGAGGAGAGGGATTTGAATTTAAATCAGAAATTAAAGGTGGAAGTATTCCTCAAGAATATATTCCAGCAATTGAAAAAGGTATTAAAGAGAAACTTGAAAATGGAATTATGGCAGGTTACCCAATGGTTGACATTAAGGCAATTGTTTATGATGGAAGTTATCACGATATTGATTCTTCAGAAATGTCATTTAAGATTGCAGGATCTCTTGGTGTTGAAGATGCTATAAGAAAAGCTGATATGTGTCTATTGGAGCCTATTATGAAGGTTGAGGTCTTTACCCCAGCAGAGTATATGGGAGATGTTATGGGAGATTTATCTTCTAAAAGAGCACAAATTTCTGGAACTGAAGAAAAAATGGGAGAAACTGTTGTGTATGCAACTGCGCCTTTGGCGGAACTTTCAGGTTATGCAACAAAATTAAGATCCTTAACACAAGGAAGAGCAAGAGCATTCGTAGAACCCTCTCACTATGAAGAAGTTCCAAGCCACATTGCAGCCCAAATCGTTGCCAAGGCTGGAAAAGTTGAGATGACTCGTGGTTAAATTCAAAACTCTAAACCCTAAATTCTAATTAATTGTTGAATTTTAACTTGCCTGAGCAAATGTGGATTTGTAAATATTCAATATATCATCTTCCTCACCAAGGCTCTGACCATTAGTAATAGCGTTAACAACTTTAGGTAATGCAATTTTGGTATCTATTAACTTTTGAAAATCATCTGAAGTTTCCTCTATCGATCCATCTGCTCCAAATTTAATACTTGAACTTTTATTAGATAAGCCGTTAAAACGCATATTTCCACCTTTCAGTTCACCATGATCAGTAATTTCAAGAGTAAGAATACAACCAGTAGACTGATTATCCTTTCGAGTTAAACGCAATTTAACCTGTTCAGTATTCATATCTTCAACATAACCAACTAATGTACCTCCGTTTCTTTCTTCCAGATCTGCATCAACTGCGATATGCGAAGCCACTAAAGTTCTAACTGTATGTTTCTTGCTTTTAGCTTCTAAAGACAGGTTAGATCCGGGTAATGTACCAATTAAATCGACCAGCGCACGCCCTATTTTCTCAGAGTCACCGTGACCCATATCTTCTGCAACTCTTGAGCCATACTTTTCACGTATTGCTTGTTCATGAGTAGTTGCTTCCTGACCACCCATTTGAAGATTTTTTAAAGCAGAGATGAAGCCCTCTTTATTAATTACCTCTCCTGTTGTGTCAGTTTGCATAATTGTAAATATATCATTGATTAAGTTGTAATACAATATATTAATTTTATTGTTACTCAAATTCTACAATTTGGTGGTTGACACTCATAATTAGCCTCGTTTATAATACAATCTCTTGAGGCAGAAATACGCCTCTTGTTTTTTGAAAGAGTAAACAATATAATACACTTTATGGCAGCAGACGCAAAACAAAAATTTGATAGGACAAAAACCCATGTAAACATTGGTACAATTGGCCATGTTGATCACGGCAAGACCACATTAACTGCAGCTATTACTACAGTACTTGCAAAGAATTTCCCTGGCGGTGTAAATAAAGCATATGCTTTTGACCAAATTGATTCAGCTCCAGAAGAAAAGCAAAGAGGAGTAACTATTAACATTGCTCACGTAGAATACGAAACTGCAAAAAGACATTATGCTCACATTGATGCTCCAGGCCATGCTGATTACATTAAGAACATGATTACAGGTGCTGCACAAATGGACGGAGCAATCTTAGTTGTTTCAGCTCCTGATGGCCCAATGCCTCAAACAAGAGAACACGTAATTTTAGCAAGACAAGTTAACGTTCCATCATTAATTGTTGCATTAAACAAATGTGATTCAATGGATGATCCAGAACTTCTTGAATTAGTTGAAGCAGATATTAGAGAGTTACTTAATAAATATCAATTTCCAGGAGACACAACCCCAATTGTTAGAGTTTCGGCCTTAAAAGCTCTTGAAGGCGATGCAGAAGCAGAAAAAGGAATATTAAAGTTAATGGAAACAGCAGATTCATTTATTCCAGATCCAATAAGAGATATTGAAAAGCCATTTTTAATGCCTGTTGAAGATGTGTTTTCAATTTCAGGACGTGGAACGGTTGTTACTGGAAGAGTTGAAAGGGGAGTAATCAAAGTTAATGAAGAAATTGAGATTGTAGGTATAAAACCAACACTTAAATCTGTTGTAACAGGCCTTGAAATGTTTAGGAAACTATTAGATTCTGCAATGGCAGGAGACAATGTTGGAGTATTACTTCGCGGTATTGACAAGAATCAAGTAGAAAGAGGACAAGTTTTAGGAAAGTCAGGAACAGTTACACCACACACTGATTTTGAAGCTGAGGTATATATTTTAAGCAAAGATGAAGGTGGAAGACATACACCATTCTTTACAGGATATAAACCACAATTCTTCATAAGAACAGCTGATATTACAGGCGATGTTAAACTTGCAGAAGGTGTTGAAATGGTTATGCCCGGAGACAACGCAAAGATGACAGTTAAACTTATTGCCCCTATTGCAATGGAAGAAGGATTAAGATTTGCAATTCGAGAAGGTGGTCACACAGTAGGCGCTGGTGTTATCACTAAAATTATAGCCTAACTTATCTAGCACATTATTATGGTCTCATAGAACACTCATATGCAACGACTTAGAGTTAAGCTAAAAGCTTACGATCATAGAGTTATAGACGAAGCAGCAACTAAGATTATAGATACTGCTTTAGCTTCAGGTGCTAAAATCTCAGGACCAACTCCACTTCCAACAGAACGCACTCTGATGGCTGTTAAAGAATCTCCCTTTACAGATAAAGATGCTCAGGAACACTATGAAGTTTTAATTCATAAAAGATTAATTGATATTAATGACCCAACCCCAAGGACAGTTGATGCCCTTTCAAACCTTGACCTTCCAGCTGGTGTTTCCATTGAAATCAAAATGTAAACATTTTGAATAAAATTTAAATGACTGAAGAAAAGGTAATAGAACCAGTTGTTTCTGAATCTGAATTAAAGAGAATAAAAGAAGAGCCTCGAGATTGGGATGCAAGAATTACATTGGGGTTTCTCGTGAGGTGTCGAACGGAAGGGAAAACTTTGCAAGAGATTTATAACGAAGCAATAAGTGAACAATTACCTGGTGATGATTATAAAAAATATGTCTATTCATATGATCAAGCCTTTGAATTTTTAAGTAAGAATTCGGAACTCTTCAAGATAAAAGTAGATTAAATTGTATATTTTTATTAATAATTTTAGATCTAGTACTTTTGAGCCTGGTTTGTCATTAAAGCATTGGTTGATACAATTCAAATAGTTTGGTATAATTCACCCTTAGAATCATGATGATGAAATCTAGTGGTTTTTTGGTCTGTAAAAATGGTTATATAACAAATGAATACATTATTTGGTACAAAAGGAACAATGACTCAAACCTTTATCGAAGGGTCTAGAATTCCTGTTACAAAAATCTTCTTAGGTCCTTGTACAGTCACTCAAATTAAAAATGAAAAAACAGATGGTTACTGGGCAATTCAACTCTCATTGGGTACTAAAAAAGTAAAAAATATAACTAAACCACTTCAAGGACACTCCAAGAAATCAGAAACAACTCCAAGATACTTAAAAGAAATAAGATTAGCTGAAGAACCAACCTACAAAGTTGGAGATGTAATTAAAGTTAGTGATATTTTTAAAGCAGGTGATATTGTTTCTGTTACGGCCGTTAATAAAGGAAAAGGTTTTGAGGGTGGAGTTAGAAGATTTAATTTTAAAGGTGGACCAAAGACTCACGGACAAAGTGACAGGCACCGTGCCCCAGGATCAATAGGACAAACAACAACTCCAGGAAGAGTATATAAAGGAAAAAAGATGGCAGGAAGGATGGGCGGAGTTCAGGTGACAATTAAAAATATTCATGTAATTGCTGTTGATGATTCTACAAATGAAATTTTAGTTTCAAGTCCAATTCCAGGAAGACCAGGAATTTTTATGACTGTAACAAAAACGAAATCAGGATCACTTACAGAATTAAAACATGAAGTGGTAGAAGTGATAGCTGAACACGAGGCACCAAAAGAGGAGGTAAAAGATGAAAGCTAAAGTTTATACATTAAAAGGTGAATCAAAAACTGATTTTACATTACCAAAAGAATACAAAAAAGTTTCTGCAGTTTCTTTGTTAACTCAAGTGGTTAGAGTTTATGAAGATAGGACTCATTTTGGACTGTCTAGAGTTAAAACAAGATCAGAAGTAAATATATCGAAAAAAAAGATTTACAAACAAAAAGGTACGGGTGGAGCAAGACATGGTGCAAAATCAGCCCATATTTTTGTTGGCGGTGGAGTTGTTCATGGACCAACTGGAATGAAAAGAAATCTATATTTACCTATAAAAATGAAGAAAAAAGCACTCACAATTGCTTTGTCTGATAAATTTGAAAACAAGAAAGCTATTATAGTTGAAGGACTAGCAAAAATTGAAAAGACTTCCCAAGCAAGCAGAGCAATAATTGCTTTAAGGAAAATATCTGAGGTAAAATCAAAAGTTTTAGTTGTTATTGCAAATGAAAATGCAAAAATATTTAGATTCTTTAAAAATATAAAAAATGTAGAAACTATAAAATTCGCGGACCTAAATGCCTTTTTAGTATTGAAAAAAAGTTTGGTTTTAATTGACAGTAAAGTATTTAAAATATGAAATTTACGCCGATATTTACAGAAAAAAGTATGAACCAAGCTAAAAATGGGATGTATTCTTTTTGGGTTTTACCTGACTTTACAAAAGGTCAAATAAAGAAGTTTATTGAAGACGCTTTAGAAGTCAAAATTGCAAAGATTTTGACTCAAAATTATAAAAAGATGACAGTAAAAACCGCACGAGGAACAAGAAAGACTGTAAAGGCTATGAAAAAGGTACTTATTACTTTAAAATCTGGGAAAATCGAAATTTTTGAGGAATCTAAAAAATGATGAAACTTAAAACAATATTAAAAAAAAGATCTGGACGAAGTGGTGGAACAATCACTGTTAGACATCGGGGTGGACGTGCGAAGAGGCTTCTAAGAGACATTGATTTTAAGAGAAGTAAAAAAGATGTTTGGGCAAAAGTAGAGGCAATTGAATATGATCCAAATAGAAACGCAAGAATAGCAAGATTAGTTTACCTTGATGGTCAAAGATCGTATATAATAGCACCTGTAGGACTAGATATCGGGATGAAAGTAATTGCATCAAACGATGCCCCTCTTGAAATTGGAAACTGTTTGCCTTTAGTCAAAATTCCAGTTGGAACAGAGATACATAATATTGAAATAAGGCCTGGAAAGGGTGGCCAAATAGCTCGTGGAGCAGGAATTGTAGCTTTTGTTTTTGGTAAAGATGAAACACATGTTTTAGTTAAGATGCCATCAAGTGAAATCAGGAGATTTGATCCAACCTGCACTGCAGTTCTAGGGCAAGTAGGAAATGTTGATGATAAAAACAAGAGATTAGGTAAAGCAGGTGCAAATAGGCATAGGGGAATAAGGCCTACCGTTCGAGGTGTTGCTATGCATCCTGATGCTCATCCACACGGTGGAGGAGAAGGAAGAAGTGGAGTAGGAATGAAATCACCAAAGACACCTTGGGGTAAAAAGGCAGTAGGTAAGACTAGAAGTCCATGGAAATACTCTGATGGTGTAATTGTTCAAGGAAGAAAAAGAGGAAAGGCTGGTTTATTCAAATAATATGAGTAGAAGTAGCAAAAAAGGGCCATATGTAGACTCAAGGCTTATTAAAAAGCTTGAAAAGGGTATGGGTGTAAAGGAAAATCCTATTAAAACTTGGTCAAGAGCTTGCCAGATTCCACCAGAATTTGTCAACAAATATTTCCAAGTACATAATGGGAAGATTTTCATTGAAGTTTTTGTTAGCGAAGACATGGTAGGCCATACTTTAGGAGAATTTTCACCAACCAGAACATTTAAAGGACATGGAGAAGTTGTTAAACGAACAATGGACAAAACCTAAAATGGAATTTAAATCTGAACAAAAATATTTGATTTTAAGTCCAAGAAAGATTAGACCTGTTGTGGATGTTATTAAAAAGATGACACCAAACAAAGCTTTAGAATCTTTGCCTTTTATTAAGAAAAGAGCATCAGAATTTTTACAAAAAGTAATAAAATCAGCAATTGCAAATGCTATTCAAAAAGGGGCGGATGTAAATAGTTTAATCTTTAAAGAGATTCAAATTGGTGAGGGACCAAGACTTAAAAGAGGTCAACCTGTGTCTCGTGGAAGATGGCATCCAATTAAAAAAAGAATGAGTCATATCAAAGTTATATTAGTAACAAAAAAAGTTGTAGAAGTAGTTAAAAAGATAGTTACAAAGAAAGGAACAAAAAATGGGACAAAAAGTTAATCCAATTGGTTTTAGAGTTGGAAGAACGATTGGTTGGAAATCAAGATGGTTTTCAAACAATGGAGATTTTAAAGGTCTACTTTTGGAAGACTTTAAAATTAGACAAGAATTAATGAAAAAACTATCAAGTGCGGGGATAGTTTCAGTTGAGATTGAAAGACAGCCAAAAAGTATTGTAATCATAGTTACTGTATCAAGGCCAGGAGTTGTAATTGGACGAGGTGGATCAGGAATAGAGGATTTGAAAAAATTTATTGTCTCTATTTTAAAATCAGGCAAAACGACTAATGTGGAAGCGATTAAAATAGATTTGAAAGTTAATGAAATTAAAAATTATGATCTATCAGCTTATTTGGTTGCAGAAAGAGTTGCACAAGACTTGGAAAAAAGAATTCCACACAGAAGGTCAGTTACAAAAGCCATGGAAAGAGTAATGATGGCAAGAGCAGGCGGAATTAAAATAGTTTTGTCAGGTCGTATAAATGGGGCAGAAATTTCAAGAGTAGAAAAGTTTCACCAAGGATCTGTACCAACTCAAACATTAAGAGAAGATATAGATTATGCAGAGCGTCCTGCTTTAACAAAAAGAGGATATGTTGGTGTTAAAGTTTGGATACATAGAAAGGAACAAGAATAAGCGAAAGCTTGTTTATGACAAAGTGTTACAACCAAAAAGAGAGAAATTTACAAAGAACTTTAGAGGTAGAAGGAGAGGAACTGCTCTTAGAGGTAGTTCAATTTCATTCGGTGATTTTGGTCTGAAAGCTTTAGAAGTTGCTTGGGTTACAGCAGCACAAATTGAAGCTGCTAGGAAAGCAATTTCACATCACTTAAAAAGAGGTGGAAAGGTATGGATAAGAATTTTTCCGGACAAACCCGTTTCAGGAAGAGCAGCAGGGAAAAGAATGGGTGGAGGTAAGGGAGATGTTGAAAAACATATAGCGGTTGTAAAACCAGGAAGAATAATGTTTGAGGTTGCTGGGGCACCCGAGAAACTTGTCAGAGAAGCTTTTATTAGAGCAACAGCAAAGTTACCAATAGCAACTAGAATGGTTATAAAATGAAAATAAAAGATTTAAAAGAAACAAAAAATAAAGATCTTAAAGAATTAGAAAAGATTCTTTCTAAGGACAAACTTGACCTAATTAAGAATCAAGTTAAAATAGCAGGAGGTAAAGAAAAAAATCTCAAGAAATCTTGGGCATTAAGAAAAGAAATTGCACAAATATTAACTATAATCAAAACAAAATGAAAATTTTTAAAGGAAAAATAACAGGGATGAAAATGGCTAAAACCATTACAGTTGAAGTGGAAAGAATTTTAGCTCACCCACTTTATAAAAAGAGATTTAAAAGAAACAAAAAATATCAAGTACACAGTGAGATAAAACATAAAATAGGAGACATGGTAAATTTTTCCGAATGTCCACCAATGAGTAAAACAAAGAAATGGAAGGAAATAATAAAATAATATGGTTCAACTTAGATCTTATTTAGTACCAGCAGATAATTCAGGAGCCAAGAAATTTATGATAATTGGTGTTCCTGGACGTGTTGGTAAAATTGCATCTTTAGGAGATGTTGTTCTCTGTGTTGTTAAAGGATGCGATCCAAATGGAACAATAAAAGATCATGAAAAAGTAAAAGTCTTAATTGTTAGAACAAGAAAAGAAGTGGGCAGGTTTGATGGAACATATGTTAGGTTCGATGATAATGCAGGAGTGGTGATTGATAAACAAGGGATGCCATTAGGTACAAGAATCTTGGGACCAATTGCAAGAGAAGTTAAAGAAGCAGGGTTTAATAAAATAGCATCGCTATGTAAGGAGGTAGTCTAATAAGCAAAGCTTGTAATTAACATTATGAAAATAAAAATAGGAGATACAGTTAAAATAACGGGAGGTAAGGACAAAGGTCGTGAGGGTAAAATTTCTGCAATTTTTCCAAAACGAAGCTCAGTTGTTATACCAGAAATTAATATGTATAAAAAACATATTAAAGGACAAAAAGATCAAAAAGGTGGAATGTATGATCTTCCAAGGCCGTTAAACGTAGCAAAAATTGCATTAATCTGTCCACACTGCAAAAAACAAACAAGAGTTGGAATAGAAATAACAAAAAATGAAAAGGTACGAGTTTGTAGGAAATGTAAAAAACAAATATGAATAAGCAAAGCTTGGCCAGTAAGACTGGTCGTTTAAAGACAAAATATTTAAAAGAAATTAAGCCAATATTTATGGAAGAATTTGGTATTAAAAATGTAATGGCTATTCCACGATTAACAAAAATTAATATTAACGTTGGTATAGGAGATGCACTAAAAAACAAAGAAGTAAAATCCGCATTTGAACGAGATTTTGCATTAATTGCTGGGCAAAAATTGTCAGAAAGAAAGGCTAAGATATCAGTTGCCACTTTCGCAATTAGAGAAGGTATGGTTGTTGGATTATCAGGAACCTTAAGAGGAGAAAGAATGTATGATTTTTTTGATAAGTTTGTAAATATAGTACTTCCTAGGTTAAGAGACTTTAGGGGTGTTAAAAGAACAAGTTTTGATAAAGGCGGAAGTTATACAATTGGTCTTACAGACCACACGGTTTTTCCAGAAATAGATATAACAAAAGCAGCTGCGTCTCACGGAATGGAAATTACATTTGTTACAAACGCAAAATCAAAAGAAAAAGGAGAAAAATTATTAGAATTATTAGGTATGCCCTTTGTAAAATAATATATGGCAAAAACATCAAAAGTAGCTAGAGAAACAAAAAAATTAAAGTACAAGACACGATATCGAAGTCGATGTAAGCTCTGTGGACGTCCAAGAGGATATATGAGAAAATACGGGATCTGTAGACTTTGTTTTAGGGAACATGCTCTTGCGGGAGAAATTCCTGGAGTTAGAAAGGCAAGTTGGTAATATTTTTATGACAAACTATCATATCGCTGATTTTTTAATCAGACTTAAGAATGCTTCTATGGCAAATATTAAGGAATTAACAATGCCTACAACGAATTTAATTACAGCAGTTGCAAAAACATTAAAAGATGAAAAGTTTCTAAATGAAGTCTCTGTTAAAGATGGAAATATAACAGTTAAACTTTCTATCTATATGAAAAGACCAGTATTAACAAATGTCACAATTATTTCAAGACCGGGACTAAGAATTTATATGAGTGCAGATGAAATAGAGACAATAAAATCCCCAGATGTTTATATTTTAAGTACATCCAAAGGAGTTATGTCGGGAAAACAGGCGATTAAGAAAAGAATAGGTGGTGAAGTAATAGCAAAAGTAATTTGATCTTATATGTCAAAAATCGGACAACAAATAATAACAATACCAAGTGGAGTTACAATAACTCTAGAGGGTAACATGGCAAAAATAACTGGACCAAAAGGCGAATTAAAAGTTAATTTATCCAAGGATTTAGATGTCAAAATTGATGACAACAAGGTATCAATATCTCTTAAAAAAGATAACAAAGTAACAAGGTCAATTTGGGGAACGACAAGAATGTTAATAGCAAATAATGTAAAAGGTGTAACTGAAGGATGGAAAAAACAATTAGAATTAGTGGGAACTGGATATAGGTCAGAAGTTCAAGGAAATAAATTAGTTTTAACAGTTGGTTATTCTCATCCAGTGATTATTGAAGCGCCGGTTGGCATTGTTTTTAAAGTCGAAAAAAGTGTAATTAATGTTGACGGAATAGATAAACAAGTAGTTGGACAAGTATCAGCTAATATAAGGGCATCAAGACCACCAGAACCATATAAAGGAAAAGGTATTAAATATGTTGGTGAACTAATTAGAAGAAAGGCAGGAAAAGCAGCAAAAGCTGCAGCATAATACTATGGCATTTACTATTTACAAAACAAATTTTGATAAAAGGAAAATTAGAGCTAGATCAAAGATTTCTGGAACTGTCGAAAGACCTAGATTAAGTGTCTATAAATCAAATAAATATGTGTCAGCTCAAATTATTGATGATGAAAAAGGTGTTACTTTGGTATCTGTTACCGAGAAGCAGTTAGGTAAACTTGGTGAATTAGGAAAAGACGGTGTTGGGAAAGCAAAAGAATTAGGTAAAATACTTGCAACAAAAGCTTTAAAAATAAAAATTAAAAAGGTAGTTTTTGACAAAGGTGGATATGCATTTCACGGAATAATTAAGGCAATAGCAGAAGGAGCAAGAGAGGGAGGATTAGATTTTTAAGACATGAGAAACAATAATAATTATCAACAACCAGATAAAGAATTTACAGAAACAGTCGTGCAAATTAATAGGATTTCTAAAAAAACTAAGGGTGGAAATCAAGTTAGATTTGGTGCAGTTGTAGTTTTGGGGGACAAAAAAGGAAAAGTTGGTGTTGGTAATTCCAAAGCAAAAGATGTAAGAAACGCAATTAGAAAAGCCATAGAAGACGCTAAAAAGAGAATGATAACGATTACAATGAGAGGAACAACAATTCCATATTCTATAATCGCTAAATTGGGTGCATCTAAAGTAATGCTAAAACCAGCACCACCAGGATCTGGAATTATTGCAGGCGGACCTATGAGAATTGTTTTAGAGTCCGCAGGACTTCGTGACGTTGTAGGTAAAACAATGGGAAGTAATAATAAGATTTCGAACGTTAGAGCTACGATTTTAGCATTAGAAAAGTCTAGCCAATTGCTCAACAAGAAAAACTATATGAAAGAAGGAACAACATAATATGGCAAAAAAGAGATTAGGTAGAGGATATGGAAGCGGAAAAGGTGGACATACCTCTGGACGTGGACAAAAAGGCCAAAAATCAAGAACGGATGTTCATATTTTGTTTGAAGGTTTAAAAGTTAAGAAATCAACGATTAAAAAATTCCCCCTTTTAAGAGGAAAAGGAAAATTTTTAGCCAAGCCAAAACCAAAAGAAAGATATATTAGTAATGCTGTTGCCAGTAAAGTGAATAGATGATTATTCAATTTTTTAAGAAAATATTAGCTAGCCCGAGGCTTAAAAAAAAGATATTAATTACAGCCGGTGCACTTCTCGTATTTAGAATAGCTGCACATATCCCCGCAGCAGGTATTGACAGGGAAAGTTTGTCAGCTCTTTTTGCCGGTAGTCCTCTTTTGTCTCTTTTGGACGTTTTTTCCGGAGGAACATTAGCTAATTTTTCAATAATGGCATTAGGTTTAAATCCTTATATTAATGCGTCCATTATTTTACAGATATTAGGTTACGTTATTCCACAACTTGAGGAACTTCAAAAAGAGGGGGAGTATGGACAAGAAAAAATAAATCAATATACAAGATTTTTGACAGTACCACTTGCGATTATGCAGAGTTTTGGAATGTACGCCCTTTTGAAATCACAAAACATTATTGGTAATTTGGACGCAATGCAACTTATTTTCCTTTGTTTAACTATGACAGGCGGAACAATGCTTGCAGTTTGGTTGGGTGATTTAATTACTGAATACGCATTTAAAAGTGGTATATCATTTCTTATCTTTGTAGGTATTATTTCAAGATTACCAATTACTTTAGGTCAAACAATATCTACCTTTAAAAGTGAAGATACGTTGAAACTTATTATATTTGCAATTGTTGCATTAGCTGTTATGGGATTAATTATCTTCGTAAATGAAGCAATAAGACAAATTCCAATAAGTTATGCAAAGGTGACAAAAGGTTTAAAACAGGCTCAGTCCTATCTACCGCTTCGTTTAAATCAAGCTGGAGTTATCCCTATAATCTTTGCAGTTTCACTTGTCTTGATGCCTTCAATGATTACTCAATTTATGGGAGCCTCAGGAAACTCGACAGTTCTTGCAATTGCGGCAAATATTCAAAAATATTTTAATCCTCAATCAGCAGTTTACAACATTGTCTATTTTATGTTGGTTGTTGGCTTTACTTATTTTTATACCTCAGTTGTTTTTAATCCTGAAAAAATTGCTGAAAATTTACAAAAAGGTGGAGGTTTTATCCCAGGAATAAGACCAGGATCTTCAACAATTAAATATTTAACATTTGTATTAAATAGAATAACAATTGTAGGAGCGGTCTTTTTGGGAGCAGTTGCTGTATTACCATCACTTGTTCAGGGTACAATCGGAGTAAGTAATCTTGCAATTGGTGGAACGGGAGTCTTAATTGCAATTTCAGTAGTATTGGAAATCATTCGCGAAATCGAAGGAGACCTTCTTATGAGTAAATATGAGGGATACACCAAATGAATATAGTACTATTCGGGCCGCAGGGATCAGGAAAAGGAACACAAGCGCAATTACTATGCGATAAATTTGGGCTTTTTTATTTTGAATCAGGTGCATACCTTAGAAAAATTGCAGAAAATAACCTTGAATTAAGAAAATTACTAGCTCAGGGGAATTTAGTCCCTGATGAAGAAATGACGTCATACTTAACTGCTTTTTTAGACGAGAAAAATTTATATGATGATATACTTTTCGATGGTTTTCCAAGAACACTTGATCAATATAATTTTTTGAAAAACTGGTTAAATCAAAAGCAAGTAAAAATAGATTTAGGAATAGTTTTAGAAATTAGTAATGAAGAAACTTTAAAAAGACTATTGCTCCGAAAAAGAGAAGATGATACTTCAGATGCGATTAGAAAAAGATTATCACTTTACAAAACAAGAACAGAAATGCTAATTAATGAAATAAAAAAAGATACTAAAGTCATTGAAGTTAACGGAGAAAGATCAATAGAATATATACAAAAAGATCTAGCGGAAATTGTAGAAAATGCAAAAAATAACTTATAAAACTCCGGAAGAATTTAAGATTATGGAAGAGGGAGGAAAAAGACTCCATGAAATTAAACTTGCTTTAAAAGATGCTGCAAAAGTTGGTGTATCTGCTTTGGAAATTGATCAACTTGCTGAAAAACTTATAATGAGAAGTGGCGCAGAACCATCATTTAAAAAGGTAAAAGATTATGTATGGTCTACTTGTATTAATATTAATAATGGTGTTGTTCATGGAATTCCTCATAAAGAATTGATTTTTAAAGATGGTGATTTAGTAAGTGTTGATTTAGGGTTATATTACAAAGGATTTCATACAGACACATCAATAAGTTTTAGCTTAAATCCGAGTAAAGATGTAGAAAAGTTTTTAAAAATTGGAAAACAAGCATTTCAAAATGCAGTTTCGACAATTATTCCTAACAATTCTTATGTTTACGACGTATCGAAGGCAATGGAAGAGATACTGGTTAAGAATGGATACTCACCAATTCTTGATTTAACAGGGCATGGAATAGGCAAAGATTTACATGAAGGACCATATATTCCATGTTTTACATCTGGACTTCGCATAGAATCGCCAAAAATAGTTTCTGGAATGGCACTTGCAGTTGAAGTAATGTATTGCGCTGGTGAGCCTGATTTGGTTAAAGAAAATGACGGGTGGACAATCGTAACTCAGGATGGTAAAATAGCAGGGCTTTTCGAAGATACAATTATTGTTACAGAGAAAGGATTTAAAATAATCACGTAAGTGGTTTTTTTGGTATGAATACAAACGGAAGTTACGAGTTAGAAGGCACAGTTACGGAGTTACTACCTAATACAATGTTTAGAGTTGTAACCGCGAACGGAAAAAGCTTACTTACGACCCTTAAAGGTAAAATGCGTAAAGCATATGTGAGAGTTTTTCCTGGAGACAGAGTTAAAGTAGAGATGACTAAATATGATGAAGACAGAGGAAGAATAGTTTTTAAGTATTAACATGAAAGTACTAGTGTCAGTTAAACCAAGATGTAAAGATTGTAAGCTCATAAAAAGAGCAGGAGTTTTGCGATTAATTTGTAAGAATCCAAGACACAAAGCAAGACAAGGGTAATATATGGCAAGAATATCAGGAATTGAACTAAACGAAAATTATAGAATTGATTATGCTTTGACTAGAATTAAAGGTATAGGTTGGGCAAAGTCTGCCAAAGTTTTAGAATTATTAAAATTTGACAAAGCAAGAAGAGTAAAAGATTTGACCCCAGAAGAGTTAAATAAAATTTCTGGAAAAATAGAAGAATTTCCAACAGAAGGTGATTTGGTCAGAAGAGTAAAAGCAAACATAAACAGATTGCAGGCAATAGGATCATACAGAGGGATTAGACATACTAAAGGACTTCCTGTTAGAGGACAAAGAACAAAAACAAATGCTAGAACAAAAAGAGGCAAGAGAAAGACAGTAGGTGCATTTAAAAAAGAAGCATTAACTAAAGCAACAATTACAACAAAGAAGTAATAATGGCAATTAAAAAATTAAAATCAGACAAATCAAGCGAGCCAGCAAAAATTTATATTTCTGCATCGTTTAATAATACATTGGTAAATATTTGTGACAGTTCAGGGGGAACAATTTCATGGTGTTCATCGGGTGCTTCAGGATTTAAAGGCACAAGAAAATCGACTCCATACGCCGCAACAACAGCAATTGAAACTGCCATAAAAAAAGCAAAAGATCAGGGAATAACTGAAGTTGAAGTTTACATTAAAGGACCGGGCCCAGGAAGAGACGCGGCGCTTCGTGCCGTCAAATCATCTGGAGTAAAAATTTCATTAATTGCAGACGTGACGCCAATTCCACACAATGGACCAAGACCTAAAAAGAAACGCAGAGTATAATCTTTTTGCCGCTACGCGGTAAAAAAAATCAATAAAAATAAAATATGGGAAAATATAATGGACCAAAAGATAGATTATCAAGAAGAGAAGGTGTTGATTTGTTTGGTAAGGGAGCCAAATTAACGAGACTTAATATTTTACCTGGAGTTCATGGGCCAAAAGGAGCACCTAGAAAACAATCTCAATATGGAAAACAACTTCGTGAAAAACAAAAAGTAAAAAGAATATACGGAATACTTGAAAAACAATTTAGGATATATATTGAAAAAGCAGTAAAATCCAAAGGTAATACAGGAGAAGCACTCTTGGCGCTTTTGGAACGTCGACTTGATAATGTTGTTTATAAATTGGGTTACGCAGAAAGTCGACCAATGGCAAGACAATTAGTTTCTCATAGACACGTTTTAGTAAATGGTAAGAAATTAAATATTCCTTCATATCACACCGAAATAGGTGATGTGGTTTCTTTAACACCAAAAATTTTAGATAATTCAAATATTAAAAAAGTTGTTGGTATGGAAGATTATGAAGTTCCCCAATGGCTATTAAGAAAAGCTACAATTGGAAAAGTTGCTACTAATCCTAACAGATCAGATATAACAGAAATTGTCTCAGAACAAGATATCGTTGAGTTCTACTCACGATGATGGTACAATTCGAAAACCTTTAAGGAGGTGATACTTTATGTCGCAACCAATATTTGAAATATTAGAAGAAAAAAAAGAGAGGGGCTATTCAATGTTTGCTATTACTCCTCTGGAACAAGGATATGGTTTTACACTTGGAAATTCTTTAAGAAGAGTACTTTTGACTTCCCTTCCAGGAGCAGCAATTACTTCTGTTAAAATAGCAGGAGTTAATCATCAATTCTCAAGTTTAACTGGAATGAAAGAGGATGTTGTTGAATTTTGTTTGAACCTTAAGAAAGTCAGAGTTTCATATGTGGGAGAGAAACCAACCAATGCAACTTTAAAGGTGACAACTGCAGGTGAAGTAAAAGCATCTGATATTAAACTCCCAGCTGGTGCAGTAATTTCAAACCCAGATTTAGTCTTAGCGGTATTAAATAAAGGCGCCAAACTTGACGCGGATATAGTAATTGAATCAGGTTCTGGATATTTACCAGCCGACACACGAAGTTCAACAGAGATAGGAATGATTCCACTTGATGCATCATTTTCTCCAGTCGTAAGAGTAAATTACAAAGTTGAGGAAACTCGCGTTGGAAGATTTACAAATTATGATAAATTAACTCTTGAGATATGGACAGATGAAACTATTAACGCAAAAGAAGCAATTGTTAAAGCGGCAGCCACTTTAGTTGAATATTTTGCTCAAATAGTAACTCCAAAAAAAGTTGATAAGAAAAAGGAGGAAGTTGTTGTAAATGATTTAGGGTTAGTTGGTAGACTTTCTGTCGAAGAAATTGGTTTACCTACCCGAGTAGCTAATGCACTTGCAAAAGCTGGTTTCGAAACAGTTGAAGCCTTAGTTAATGCAGACAAAAATGTCCTAGTTAAAGTTAGAAACCTAGGAGAAAAATCATTAAAGATTATTGCTGCAGCACTTGGTGAGAAAGGAGTATCGTTCTAGATGAATAAGAGAACTTTTGGAACGAAACTTTCGAGAGAAAGGTCTTCCAGAGAATTATTATTTGTATCTTTAGTTGAGAATTTGGTTTTGCGTGGCAAGATCAAGACAACTAAAGCCAAAGCAAAAGCAATCATTGGTTTAATTGACCGATTGGTTGTTTTGGCAAAGAAAAACACTTTGGCTTCCAAAAGACAGATTTTAAAAAGATTAAAGAATAATAAAGAAATATCTACTATTTTATGGACTGACGTTGCAAAAACTTTTGCAAACCGTCCAAGTGGTTTTACAAGAATAGTTCCATTAGTTGCAAGAAAAGGAGATTTAGCAAAAATGGTTAGATTAGAATGGACAGATGAAAACATATCAACCAAAACAAAAAGAAGTTAAAAGAAATTGGCATTTAATCGACGCTAAGGGTCAAGTGTTGGGGAGACTTGCAACAAAAGTTGCAATTATTTTAATGGGAAAACAGAAAACAACTTATTCTACCCATATGGATTCTGGGGATAATGTAGTAATAATAAATGCAGAATTAATAAAGACTACAGGTAAGAAGGCTCTTCAAAAAGTTTATCAAAGCCATTCTGGATATCCAGGAGGTTTTAAGGAAGTAAGTTTTGAGAAGATGGCCAAAGAACATCCATCACGAATAATCGAATTTGCAATTTCAGGTATGTTACCAGACAATAGATTAAAATCGGACAGGATGGCAAGATTACATGTTACAAAAGGAGAAAAACATAAATATGGCAATCATTTCTAAATATACATTTGCAGTAGGTAGAAGAAAATCAGCCTCTGCTAGAGTGCGTTTGTTTAAAGGTAAAGGTGAAAACATGATAAACGGCAAAAAAATTATCAATAGTCTTATTCAACTGGCAAAACCGTTTAAACTTACTGACACAGAAGGAAAATTTTACTTCACAGCCAAAGTTGCAGGTGGCGGAAAAGAGGGTCAAATAGAAGCAATTGTTCATGGAATTTCAAGAGCTCTTGTCAAATTAAATGCAGAAAAATTTCGTATTACGCTTAAGAAAAACAATTTATTAACTCGTGATCCAAGAGTACGTTTAAGAAGAATGGTTGGGACTGGTGGAAAAGCTAGAAGAAAGAAGCAATCTCCAAAGCGATAAAGAATAGTTACATGATTTGATATCTTGACTTCGGTGTTGATTGGGGATAAATTAAACTATGGACACGGATATCTCAATATTTAATGGTGAACGAATTAGACGAGTTTGGGATGAGAAAAAAGAAAAATGGTATTTTTCTGTTGTTGATATTGTAAAAATATTGACAGATAGTAATAATCCTCAAGTTTATTGGAGGGTCTTAAAGAAAAGATTAAAAGATGAAGGTTCAGACGAAACCGTTACAAAATGTAACGGTTTGAAGATGAAGGCGGATGATGGAAAAATGAGGCTTACCGATGTAGCAGATACCGAGACGTTATTTCGTTTAATTCAATCAATTCCTTCTCCAAAAGCAGAACCAATTAAATTATGGCTTGCTAAAGTTGGATACGAAAGAGTTCAGGACATAAGTGACCCAGAAAGATCTTTAAACAGAGCCCGTGATTATTGGGTGAAGTTGGGTAGAAGCAAACAATGGATACAACAAAGAATGATGGGTCAGGAGATTAGAAATAAATTAACTGATTATTGGCAAACTCATAAAGTATCAAAACAAGAAGAATATGCAATTTTGACTAATATAATTCATGAAGAGTGGAGCGATTTAACAGTTAAAGAACACAAAAAACTTAAGAATTTAAAATCTCAAAATTTGAGAGACCATATGAGTGGAGCTGAATTAGTTTTTACAGCGTTGGCTGAGTTGTCAACGCGAGAAATTGCTGAGGTTATGAATACAAAAGGACTTGAAGAGAACAAAATACCGGCGGTTAAGGGCGGTAAAATTGCCAAGGATGCAAGGATTGCTTTGGAAAATAAAATTGGAAAAAGTGTAGTTACAGGTAAAAACTTTTTACCAAAAAAGAAAGTTAAAGAATTGTCTTAAATTTTTCCTTCTTGCATTTGGGAAATATTCGTATTATTGTGTAGATACAAATGGCGAAGAAAAAAGGTGAACAAACTGAGGCTCCAGTAAAACAAGAGGGTGATGTTGCAAAACTTCAGGCAATTAAAATCGCAATGGAACAGATTGATAAACAATATGGCAAGGGTTCTATTATGCGTTTGGGTGGAAATGCAGAAAAAATGGCACAAATCGAGGTCGTCTCAACTGGTGCAATTGCTCTTGATTTGGCATTAGGTGTTGGAGGATTCCCCAGAGGAAGAATAGTTGAAATTTATGGACCAGAAGCATCAGGAAAAACGACCCTTGCACTCTCAGCAATTGCCCAAGCACAGAAGAAAGGTGGTCAATGTGCATTTATTGACGCAGAGCATGCCCTAGACCCCGTAAGAGCCCAAATTATTGGAGTAAATCTTGACGATTTATTAATGAGTCAGCCAGACACAGGTGAACAAGCATTAGAAATTACAGAAACTTTAATTAGATCGGGTGCGATGGATGTAATTGTTGTTGACTCTGTTGCTGCTTTAGTTCCACGAGCAGAATTAGAAGGTGATATGGGAGATTCTGTCATGGGTATGCAGGCAAGATTAATGTCACAAGCACTTCGAAAACTAACCGGAGCTATTTCAAAATCTAAAACTGTTTTAATTTTTACAAACCAACTAAGGCAAAAAATTGGTGTCATGTTTGGCAATCCCGAAACCACTCCTGGTGGATTGGCTCTTAAGTTTTACTCCTCAGTAAGACTTGATATCAGAAGAATTGAATCTTTAAAAGGAGATAATGATTTAGTGATCGGATCAAGAGTAAGAGTCAGAGTTGTTAAAAACAAAGTTGCGCCACCACTTCGAGTTGCAGAGTTTGATATTATGAATGAAGATGGAATAAGTCGTGCAGGCAATTTATTGGATGTATCTGTAGAACTTGGAATTCTTACAAAGTCTGGATCGTTCTTTAATTATGAAGGAAAAGTAATTGCACAAGGAAGAGAAGGGACAAAAGCATATTTTAAAGAAAATCCCAAGTTTGCAGACGATATTGAAAAGAAAATAAGAGAAATTTCAGTTTCTGGCAAAAAACTTCCTACTGAAATGGGAGAAGAAACCAAAGAAGATTAATGTCCGTAATTACTTCAGTAACTGCACAGAAAAACCAGAAACGTGTAAATATTTTTATAGATGGGGAATATTCATTTGCAATCGATCTTGATAATTTTGTCTGCCTAGGCTTAAAAGTTAATCAAGAGTTAACTCAAGAAGAAATAAATGAAATAATTAAAAAATCAGAGTTTCAAAAATGTTTAGATAAAACTATAAATTTTGCAATGGTTAGGCCAAGAAGCATTAAAGAAGTAAAAGATTACTTTAGGAGAAAAGAAGTTCCAGAAAGTATACATGAAGAAATTTTTAAGAGATTAGAAAAATTAGAATTAGTTGATGATCAAAAATTTGCAAAGTGGTGGGTAGAACAAAGACTTGCTTTTAAATTAAAATCCAAAAAAGATTTAACTTTTGAATTAAGACAAAAAGGAATCAGTGGTCAAACAATTAAAAATGTTTTAGACGATTCTGAAATTGATGAAGTAAAAATTGCCAAAAAATTAGTTGCCAAAAAATCTTACAAATGGCAAAAATATAACGAAAAAATCCGTCGCCAAAAAATCTCTCAATATCTTGTAGGCAAAGGTTTTGGCTGGGATGTTATTAATTCCGCATTGAAATAGCTCCTAAATAAGATTAAAATAGGTAATTCACATGACCACCCAAACTGATTACATTAAAAAGTTAGAACAAGTTTCTAAAATGACAGCTGATGAAGCAAGAAAAGCACTTCTTGATGAAGTACAACGTGATTTATCCTCAGAAATTGCAAAGAAAATAAGACAAGCAGAGGAAAGAATAAAACTTGAGGCTTCCGAAAAATCTCGTGAAATTTTGGCCGATGCTTTAAAACATGGTGTAACCGCATTTGTTGCAGAATATACAGTTTCTTCAATCATTGTTCCAAATGAAGAGGTCAAAGGAAGAATAATTGGTGCAGAGGGTCGAAATATTAGAGCTTTTGAAAAAGACGCAGGTGTTGAGATAATTATTGACGATACGAATGAAATAAGGATTTCTTCATTTGATTCTATAAGACGTGAGGTTGCAAAAAGAGCCTTGGAAATTTTAATCAAGGACTCAAGAATTCAACCCTCAAGAATTGAAGAAGTATTAAAACAGACAAGAGCTTCTTTAGAAGATGTACTCCTTGAAGAGGGTAAAAAGATTTCTGAAGAGTGTGGAGTCTTTAATTTATCTGTTGATCTATTAAAACTTATTGGAAAATTTAAATTTAGAACTTCATACGGACAAAATCTTGGACATCATACTATCGAAGAAACCAAAATGGGTATAGCAATTGCAGAAGAGTTGGGTGCAAAAGTTGATGTAGTTAGACTTGGATGTTTACTTCATGATATTGGTAAAGTTGTAACAGATGAAGAGGGAAATCATATTGATGTTGGAGTTGCCACAGCTAAGAAATTTGGTATTCCGAAAGAAGTTGTGGCAGTTATTGCTGAACATCATGAGGATAAACCATTCTCATCAATTGAAAGTTATATTGTTTGGATTGCCGATGCTGCATCTGGATCTCGCCCAGGGGCAAGATATGAACCACATGAAGGTTATGTTAAAAGAATGGATAAGATTGAAGAAATTGTCAAAAATTTTGATGGGGTTCAGCAAGCTTACGCCTTCCAGGCGGGTAGAGATGTAAGAGTTTTTGTAGATCCAAATGAAGTTGATGATGATCGATTAACAGTTCTTGTACATGATATTGTCAGAAAACTTGAAAAAGAAGCCGAATATGCGGGTCAAATAAAAGTTACAGCAGTCAGGGAGGTTCGAGCAGTTGACACAACCAAAGCTAAATAGTATATTAGAGTCATAATATGACAAAAAGAGAAATTGTAGAATTTGTATCAAGAAAAGCTCATCTTACTAAAAAGGGGGCAGAAGAGGCAATTGATGTCTTTCTTTCTGAAATTGGTCGTATCCTTTCAAAGGGCGAGAAAGTAGTTCTTTCTGGTTTTGGAACCTTTAGAGTAATCTCCATGAAAGGTAAGACAGTAAAAATTCCAAAAACAGAAAAATTGGTAACAATAAAAACTCACAGAGCTCCAAAATTTACCCCAGGCAAAACTTTAAAAAGACAAGTCATTAGGTAAAGAGTATAATTTCAAACATGGATAAGGCTATTATTGTTGATCATTTGAAGGGTATTTCTTTTACAATTCAAACAGGAGAAATCGTAGGCCTTATTGGTCCGATTGGTGCAGGAAAGACAACAATTATAAAAGTGTTGTCAGGACTTACAAATTCTGTCTCTGGTTTTGTATCAGTTTTAGATTTTGATCCATGGGAAAAATCGAAGGATTTCTTAAAACAAATATCGGTAATTTTTGGTCAAAATAGTCAACTTATCCCTGATTTGCCAGCTACTTATACATTTGAATTGAATAAAGCAACATATGAAATACGAGAAAGAGATTATAGAAAGAATTTGGATGAATTAGTTTCGCTTCTAGGTGCATCTAAATTATTAGATATACAAGTAAAAAAATTATTGCCTGATCAAAAAATAAAAATGGAATATATTGCTAGTTTGATACACAAACCGAAGGTATTGTTTTTAGACGAACCAATATTCGACCCCGATTTCTTATATGAGTATAATAAAAAGAACAAGACCACAATACTTTTAACTTCTCACAAGATAGACAATTTAGTTGGATTCGTGAGGCGGGCGATCGCAATAGACAATGGAAAACTTATTTTTGATGGACCCCTAGAGGAACTAGATAAATGATATTGGATATATAAATATGATTAAATATTATTTTAAAATATTACTAATAATGATTAGAAATTCAATTAAGATTTGGATTTCTAGACAAAACAAATTATTGGGATCTGTGATATTTGAAATTGTTAACTTGGTATTTCATTTTATTTTTATTTATTTTATTTTATACAATTTCAAATATCTTTTTGATAATAATACTAATTTAATTTTTTTATTTTCTCTAACATTTTTATTAATATTTGTTTTATCTAAATCGATATACACAAATATTTATGAGTTTAGGCAATTAATAACTACTAACGGATTTGACTTGATTATAATTAAACCAATTAATTCTCTGTTTGTTGTTTTATCTAGTAAAATCAATCCAATTGACTTAATAACAATTTTGTTAATTATATGTTTCAGTTTTATTTTATTCCCAATTTATGGTTTGTTTACATTAAACATGCTAATTATCTTAATGTCATTCTATATTGTTGTTTTATCAGTCACTTTATCGACAAAAGGAAGATTTACAATTGAGAAAATAATAATATTTTTTGTTCAAGCTGTTGTAATGATTACACTTTCCTCAAAATATTTAATAGGTTTTGTTGACACATTAAGTATATTATCCACCTTTTTGTTTGCTCTAGCATTATTGTTTTTATCAATCATATTATGGAATAACACATCAAAAAAGCATACTTGTTCATTACATAAATGAAAAAAATACATCAAGCTGTAGATTTACAGGAGGCTTTTAATAAAAATTCTGACATGTTCTCAAAAGAAGATGAGATTGTAAAAGAAATAAAAACTCTTACGGGTTTTTCTCCAGAAAAAAATATATGGAGAAGTGAATATTGGGGAAGAAATTTAGGAGCTTCCCATTGGTTAGGCGATTATAACGGAAAGAAGGCGGTTTTAAAGATTCAGGGTGTTAAACCTGATTTAAGCGAGATATATATAATTGGAGAGTTTTCGAAGCAGAACAGAAGTAGATTGATTAGGCCACCCACTATACATGAAAAGCTTCCTTGGAAAGATCATAATGATTATGAAGCAATAATTACCGAGTACGCGAGTGGTGGGAATGTAATAATTGACGGGAAAATACCAACAAGAGAAAAGATTGCCAGATTTTTGAGCTATTATTGTGAATATAGAAAAAATTGTATTCCCGTAGAATCTTGGTTGCCAAAACCTGAAGTAGAAAATGATTGGCGGACGTCTTTAGATAAACTTATTATAACTTCACAAAAAGCTTATCCTAACAATCGTTTAAGGAAAAAGGAAGATTTAAAACTTGCTCAAAATGCTTACCAGACGCTTTCAAAAGTATACAAAAATGTGCAATTGGAATTTTTGCATGGGCATTTTTCTTGTAAGGATTTAATCTACGAAAGTAAAGGAAGTGATCGCATTATACTTTTCTCGAATCTATTTTGGAAATGGAGATTTCCTTTTTTCGATGCGGTATTTGCTTATCATTGGTTTATGTATGAATTAGCTAATGTAAAAAATATTTCTTCAAACCAAGTCGAAAATCAGAGAGCGATATGGTTTGAAGAGATTTACAAAGCTACAGAAGCTTTTCAGTCAAAACAAAAAAACAGATTATTAAAAGCAGCGTTTTTAGAAAGGGCTGTTGCTGGTTTTACTCTTGATAGTTTTCTGGTTGATTCAAAAAAACCAATTTCAGAATATCTCTATGAATCGACTAAAAGAGAAGCTCAAAGTCTTATTAAAGAATTAAATTCTAGTTAAAAGAAAAATATGAAAAAAATACTTGTAATTTGTGGGCCGACAGCGACAGGGAAAACAACATTAGGATTTAAATTGGCTAAAAAATTAAATGGAGAAATTGTATCATCTGACTCACGACAGGTTTATAAACATATGGATATAGGAACGGGAAAAGAGTGGAATTCTGATGTCAAAATTTGGGGATATGATCTAGCTGAACCAACAGAAGATTTTAGTGTCTCAGAATATTTTAAACAAATTAAAATTGTAATTACTGACATCTGGAATAGAAACAAATTACCAATACTAATAGGTGGAACAGGGCTCTATATTAAAAGTTTAATAGATGGTATAGCAACTGTAGATATTCCTAAAAATAGTAGTTTAAGAGGGAGCTTGGAAAAAATGAGCATAGAAGAAATGTTTGATAAACTCGCTGTTCTTGATAGTTCAAAGGCAGCATCGATGAATTCCTCGGACAAAAAAAATTCAAGAAGACTGACTAGAGCAATTGAAGTTGCCGTTTGGAATATTGAAAATAGTACTCAAAAAAAAGTAGTGGAAAAACGAGAAAATATATTAGATAAGGATGTTAATGTCTTAATGATTGGATTATTAGCAGATCAAAATATACTTTTTAAAAATATCAAAAATAGGGTTGAAAAGAGGATGAATGAAGGATTTATTGACGAAGTTGAAATGCTTTTACAGATGGGTGTTTCTTGGAAAAATCAATCGATGAATTCGTTAGGCTATAAAGAATCAGAAGCCTTTTTTAAATATGGTCTAACTTACGAAGAATTTATTGAAGAATGGGAAAGAAGCGAAATGAAGTACGTTAAAAGACAATTAACATGGTTTAAAAAAGAGACTTATCACAATGGTGAAAAAAGAATTAATTGGTTTGATATAACAGATAAAGATTTTTCTAAAAAAGTGGAAAATTTGGTAGAAAAATGGTATTCTTCAATCATATATGCCAAGAAAAATTGAGATTTCTCATAAAACAATAATATTTACGGCTGTTTTTATATCATGCTTGTGGTTTATATTCTATATTAGAGATATTGTTTTACAATTATTTATTGCCTTACTCTTAGTTTCGATTTTAAATCCGTTTATTATTAAACTTTCAAAATTTAAAATTCCGAAAATAATTTCTATAATATTATCGTACGTGTTAATTTTTGGTTTTTTAGGATCTGCTATTGGTTCAATACTTCCACCACTTATTGAACAGACAACAAACCTTGCGAGTAATTTACCTATTTATTTTCAGAATTCAGATCTTTCGAAGTATATAAATGAAGATTTAACAAAACAATTTATTTCTCAATTGGGCTCAGTACCAAACCAAATAATAAAAGCAGGATTTTCATTGTTTGGGAATATATTGAGTATTTTAACAATACTTATTTTTGCATTTTATATTTTACTTGTAAGAGATAAGTTTGATTCAAGTTTAGAGTTTCTGTTTGGGAAAGAAAAAGCGAGGTATGTTGTTGATTTAATTAATATAATGGAAATTAAATTAGGAGGTTGGGCTAGAGGGCAATTTTTATTAATGCTAACGATTGGAATCTTTAGTTATGTAGGATTTCTTTTATTAGGTATTCCTTATGCACTCCCACTAGCAATGCTTGCTGGAATTTTTGAAATAATTCCATATATTGGTCCAATTATTGCAGCAGTTCCTGCAATAATTTTAGGATTTAGTATTTCTCCATTTCTTGGATTCGCTGCAATTGGTCTTGCAGTTCTAATACAACAAATAGAAAATTATGTTTTAGTTCCAAAAATAATGGAAAAATCGACAGGAGTTTCTCCAATTATTATACTTTTATCCCTTGCTATTGGACTAAGGCTTGCAGGAATAATTGGAATGATTATTTCAATTCCAATAGTTATAATAATTCAAACATTAGCCTTTCGGCCTCTAGAGAGTAATAAGCCAGATTCTGTATCTCGATAATCATCTATCTAATGCCCTCATACTTTAAGCCGTACCGCATCTGCGATGTTGAGAAGACATTCTCTAACGGCTAATTCGGAGGTTGCAGCGGGGAGGATTGCCTCCGCCAAAGGCGGATCAGCCTAAGCTGACGTTTCATGTTTCTCGTCTCTGTTGCTCTAACTGGCGCCCGCGAGATAGTGTTGCCACATCTCATGGGCTCCCCAGCTTACGCTGGGCACCCTGTCTTCTGCTGTCTGGACTTTCCTCCCTTCGATTCAGCTTGCGCCTTCACTCAGGGCGATTATCTCCTCTCTAGAAGCTAGATTATATCATTTCTGATACAATATAGCCATGAAACTAATTGTGCAACGGGTTAAATCCGCAAAAGTTACTAAGGAAGAAGATAAAAAGATTATTGGGGAAATTAAAAGCGGTCTTTTTATTCTTTTGGGAATTAAAAAAGGTGATCAAGAAAAACAGGTGGATGAATTGGTAAATAAAATAGCTAAACTTCGTGTGATGCCAGACGAGTCAGGCAAAATGAATTTATCTGTTGTTGATACTAAATCTGAAATATTGCTAGTTTCTCAATTTACTTTGTATGCAAACACAAATGATGGTAACAGACCTTCATTTATAGACGCCGAAGAACCAACAAAAGCTAAAGAATTATATGAATATATGATTAATAAACTAAAAGAATCAGGTTTAAATATTCAAACAGGGAGCTTTGGAGATTATATGAAGATTGAAGCTACTCTCGACGGTCCCGTAACAATTGTTCTTGAAAATTAATTAAGATTTTCTTTTTTCAAAAATTCAATAAGTTTTTTGTTTGTAGTATATTGACGGCCGATGGAGACGAATAAACGATTCATGTCTGGCCAATATTTAATCGGTATTATTTTAATTAATTCTTTTTCTGTTTGTTCTGGGGTTTTTGTTTTTACCCAACCTAGGGCATTACAAATTCTATGAACATGAGTATCTACTGCAATTGCAGGAATACCAAAAGCTCTGTTTAGTGTTAAGTTTGCTGTTTTTCTACCAACTCCAGGGAGTTTTATAAGTTCCACTCTTGTTTTTGGAACTTTAGTAATTAGATTTGAAAGTTTTTTTAAATGTTTGGCTTTTGTTTTATAAAATCCGACAGGGTAAATTAAATTTCTGATTTCTAATTCGTCTAATTGACCTAATTTTTTAAAATTTGGTGCTAACTTAAATAAGCGTTTTGATGCGTCAAGTGTTATTTCATCTTTTGTTCTTGAAGATAATATTGTAGAAATGAATGTCTTGTAGGGGTCTTTACCAAACACTTCAAGAGGCACTAATATGTAGTTCCTCTTGAAGGCTTTAAAAACAGTGCTAAAATTAGTTTCCACCAATTTTGAACATTGTTGTTCCGCAAACTTCACAAACTGCTTTTGTTGCTTTTTTACCATTCTTCATGGTAACAGCTTGTGCATCTTTTCCTTCTCTCTTTGTTCTACATTTTACGCAGTACATCATAATTAAATCACCCCCTCTTCTTATGGCGAAGCCTCAAGCTCCGCTTACGAAAACCAGTATACCACTCCAAGGCTAATTAAGATTAACATGGCCACAATTAGGCTCTTGTATAATTCGTTTTTGATTGAGCCTAAAGAGCTGTTTTTATCCGTGTATACGGACTCATTATTTTTATGAGTTCGATTATAAACATTGTCAAATTCATATTTCAATTGGGTATTGACACGCCTAGAGTCTGCTGCAATCTTTTGCCTTTTTGTCCTTTTCATATGGTTTAATTTCAGTTATTCTTAGATAAGCATAGCTTGTATATATCTAAATGAATATTAACCTAATATTAGTTGTAATTGCAATTGTTTGGCTAGTTTTGTTAACTAGCTTACTTGTTTGGGTTTATTTTGTTTTTAAAGATTTAATTAAAATTTCAAAAAATAAAGAGTTTTCAAACAACACAAAAGAGATTAACCACCTAAAATCGGAGATTTTGAGGATAAATGAAATATCCACTAGTTATATTCAGAAAGTAGGACTTGTAAAATATAATCCATTTAACGAAGCGGGAGGTGATCACAGTTTTTCTTTGGCTCTTTTAGATGGCGATAAAAATGGTATTATTATTACTAGTCTTCATACTCGAGAGAGAACGAGACTATATTTAAAAGATATAAATTTAGGAAAATCAAAGACAGAACTTTCTAAAGAAGAAGAGAAAGCTTTGAAATTATCAATGAAATAATGCAAAAAATAATTAATAATACATCGATATTATCGTCAAAATACTTCATGTTAACCATGGGTTTTGTTGGCTTATTTTTAGTTTCAACAGGTGTTTCTTTGGCAGGGTTTACCTTTTTGGTTAAAGATACATCTTCAGGATCGGTAAATAAATCTTCAGACGGAAAAATATCAAGAGTTGATTTGTCAAAACCAAAAACAGAAGAATGTCCTATTAATGGAGAAATGTATACCAAAGAACAAAAAGATTTATGGATGACCAAAAGGCCAATTGTAGCGGTCATCGAAAATCATTTAGAGTCTCGTCCTCAGTCTAGTTTGTCTAAGGCAGATGTTGTATATGAAGCAGTAGCAGAGGGTGGAATCACAAGATTTTTATCAGTTTTTTACTGCGGAATAGCTGATAATAACTATACAATTGGTCAGATCAGAAGCGCTAGGGTTTACTTTATCAATTATGCGCTTGAATATGGAAATAACCCATTGTTTGTTCATTGGGGTGGTGCTAATAACATTGACAATAATGCACCTAGCGGTGTAAAAGCAAAGGGTGACATTGATCCCAGAGTAGATTCTTACAAACTTCTCGAGAAGGTTGGTTGGGTCAACGGCAGATACGGTAGTGATATGAACGGTGCAACGAATACTGGTTATCCCGCATTGTATACAGATGATAGAAGGATGAATCTTGCTACGGAACATCAAAAAGTAGGTTCAACAGATAAAATATATGAAGAAGCAACCAAAAGAGGATACGATTATAACGATTCAGATGGAAATTCATGGGAAGAAAATTTTATAAAATGGAAATTTGCTGACGGGAAGGCACTTTCTACACCAAAATATACAAATATTAATTTTTCCTTTTGGGGTGACAAATCAGATTACGATGTCGAATGGAAATATGATCAAACAAATAATAGGTATTTAAGATTTAATGGTGGGATTGAACATAAAGATTTGGAAAGTGGGGAACAATTAATGGCAAAAAATGTTGTAGTAGTGTTTGCAAAAGAGGAAGGACCGGTTGATAAAGAATTCCACATGCTATACACGGTAACAGGAAAAGGTAAGGCTATTATTTTTCAAAATGGTGATGTAATTGAAGGTACTTGGGAAAAGAAGACTGCTACTACTAGGCTTAAATTCTTTAATAATGATGGTGATGAAATAGATTTTGTTAGAGGACAAACATGGATAGAAGTGTTACCATCAGGTAATGAGGTGACGTATTAGCTGCCCCAAAATAATATATGGCTAATTTAGAAGACATAATAACTTCAAAAGTGAGAGTTAAAATATTAGATTTGTTTTTTTCTAATTTAACTGAAATGTATCATGTCAGGGGGATTGTCAGGGAAATTGGTGAGGAAATTAACGCAGTTAGGCGCGAACTTGAACGGCTCGAAAATGCAGGAATTCTCAAAAAAGAACCTCGGGGAAACAGAATATATTATTTTGTTCGTTATGATTATCCAGGATTTAGCGATTTGTTATCTATTGTTGCAAAATCAACAGGCATGGGTAAGCAGATTTGTGAATCACGTAGTAAATTAGGTAAAGTATCTTTCGTAATGTTTTCTGGTAAATTTGTGCGAAGAAAACCTAGTAAGAAAGATGATAATGTTGATGTTTTAGTCGTGGGAGAGGTTGTACTTCCTGAGCTGGCCATGATCATTAGAACTTTTGAATCAAAATTAGGAAAAGAAATAAATTATACTGTAATGACAAAAGAAGAATTAGATTATAGGAAGAAAAGACGCGATCCATTTCTTCAAGGTATATTTTTGGGCAGTCGCGTTATGATTATTGGAGATGAAGAAGAACTTACTAGTTAAAATAATATTAATACTTCTCTTAACTATTGTTTGTGGATTTATGATAGCATTCAAAAAACCAACAGACATTATAGAGAATACTCCCGTGTCCTTTCTTCGAATGATCATAAACTATCAAAATTATTCTTTTAAAAACATATTTGATTTATCGCTCGGTTTAGATTTGTCAGGAGGTAGTCATTTAGTTTTTGAAGCAGATACGTCAAAATTGGAGGCATCTAAAAAAGAACAAGCAATTAAATCATTAAGAAACGTTATCGAGAAGAGGGTCAATCTCTTTGGATTATCTGAATCAAACGTACAGACTTCAAGCTTTGAAGGCAAAGATAGAATAATAGTTGAACTTCCGGGTATTAATGATCCAAAAGAAGCTGCAAACTCAATCGGTCAAACTGCACAACTTGTTTTCGTTGAAGTAAAAGAAGGATCTCCATCTGCTACCATAGTCCCAACCGGCTTAACAGGAGCAGATTTGGCAAGTTCCAAAGTAGTATTTGATCAAAATACAGGTAAACCTTCAGTATCCTTTGAAGTTATAAATGAAAGTCAAAATAAATTTGCTGAAGTTACAAAAAGATTAATTGGTAAAAGAATGATTATTTTTCTTGACCAAGTCGTAGTTACAGACGCAATTGTTCAAGATACACTTACTACAAATGGCCAGGTTACTGGCAATTTTACTGTTGATGAGGCAAATGAAATGTCTGATTTGTTAAACTCTGGAGCTCTCCCTGTTCCTGTGAAATTAGTTGAGGAAAAAACTGTTGGGGCAACACTTGGGGCAGATTCAGTCCTAAAGAGTGTTAAAGCAGGAATTGTAGGGCTTGTTATGGTTATGTTATTTATGATTCTAATTTACGGTAAATACGGTGTAATTGCTGATATCGCATTAGTTATTTTCGGAATTATAACTTTAGCGATTTATAAATTGGTCCCAATAACCTTAACATTACCTGGAATTGCAGGGTTTCTATTATCTGTTGGTATGGCAGTTGACAGTAATATATTAATTTTTGAAAGGTTAAAGGAAGAAATAAAAAACAGACCATTGGTATCTGCCTTAGAAATTTCGTTTGGCAGGGCGTGGGACTCCATAAGGGACGCTAATGTTGCAACACTTGTAACTGCATTTATACTAGCAAATCCATTAGATTGGAGTTTTTTACACGTTTCTGGTCCTGTTAGAGGGTTTGCAATAACTTTGGCGCTTGGTATTGGAATATCATTATTTACTGGAATTGTTGTAAGTCGTAACTTACTTAGATTATTTGCGAGAGAGGAAAAAAGAATATGATAAGCAAAGCTTGGCCGACTGCGTCGGTTAATTGGATGAAATACAGGTTATTATATTTTGCAATTTCTGCAATATTTTTAAGTGCTGGAATTTTCAGTCTTTTAAAATGGGGATTAAATCTCGGAATTGATTTTACAGGTGGCGTAGTTACTGAATATCAACTTCCAAACGGCGAAATTAAAAATGAAAAATATGGAGTTAAATCAGAAGAAGAAATAAATAAAATTAGGAAAGATATAAAAACCCAAGGGTTTAAGGAATTGCGATTTGAAGTAGTTGGTCCAGCAATAGGTCCGGAACTTATTAAAAAAACTTTATATGCTCTTGAAATATCCGCAATACTTATTTTATTTTGGGTTGCAATACAATTTAGAAGTATTAAATTTGGAGTATCTGCTATTCTTGCTATGATTCATGATTCATTGATCTTAGTTGGTGGGTTTTCCCTTTTAGGACATTTTATGGGTGTGGAAATAGATTTCCTTTTTGTAACTGCGGTTTTAACAATTCTCTCTTTTTCTGTTCACGATACAATTGTTGTCTACGATAGAATAAGAGAAAAACAAAGAAAATATGATCCTATGTTGGGAAGTGATATGACAAAAATCGCGAATAGTGCATTGACGGAAACAATGGTAAGAAGTATTAATAATTCATTCACAATTATATTTATGCTCCTAGCCCTAGTTTTAGTGGGTGGCGATACCATTAGATGGTTTGGCGTGGCACTTTTAATTGGAACAATCTCAGGAACCTATTCCTCACCTTTCGTTGCTGTCCCAATTTTGGTCACTTGGGAAGAAATAAGTAACCGATTTAAAAATCGTGAAAAGAAGTTAAAGAAATAAAAAGTGATTTTTTCTCATTTTTAATTTTTTTCTCAACAACTTCGTTAAATAACTTTTCTAAAACCTCACCAACTTTTGGTCCAGGCTTCAAGTTTAATTTTTCCATTACATCTTTTCCATTTATTTTTAAGTCCTTAATTGTAAATGGTTGTTTTTGAACTTCAATAAGACGCTTTTTAAAATCTTCAAGTCTCCAACTCGTTTCTGAAGCTCCTCCACCAAGTCTATCAGCAACTCTTAAGGCAAGCATATCTTCGACATACTCCAAGCCGACATTAATTATGAACCTTCTAATTGCAGAATCAGTTTGGTGTTCGTCAACCGTGAATTGATGAAACCTAACAAGTTTTACAAATTTATCTTTTTCTTTTGAGGAAAATTTAAGCCTATCTGCAATATTTTCTGCAATTCTAGTTGAAACCATCTCGTGATTATAAAAAGTAATGACTCCTGTTGGTAGTTTTCTATAAGTTTGAGGCTTCCCTATATCATGTATCAATGTTGCAAATCTTGTTACTGGGTCATTAGTTTTACATTCTTTTAGAGCCATCAAAAGGTGTGTACCAACATCATATATATGGTGTCTACTTGGTGATTTTTGTTCAACTCCAAAACATTTCATCATTTCTGGTAAAATTTCTTGCATTAAACCAGATTCTTTTAAATGGAAAATACCAGCATACGGATTGTTGCTTTTAAGTATTTTAAATAATTCATCTTTAATTCTTTCTTTTGCAATATTATTTATTAGTTTGGAATTTTGTTGAATCGCAAGAAAAGTTTGTTTTTCTATTTCAAATTTAAGTTCTCCTGCAATTCTAACCGCGCGCATCATACGAAGAGCGTCTTCATTAAAGCGAGCAGATGGGTCACCAACTGCTCTTAAAATTTTTTTATCTAAATCCTTTTGACCGTCATACAAATCAATTAATTTTTCACCATCATATGCAAAAGCATTAATTGTAAAATCTCTTCGTTCTAGATCCTCTCGTAAAGTTTTTCCCCAAGATATTTTATCTGGCCTTCTATTATCTGAATATCCATACTCTGTTCTATATGTGGTTATTTCAAATGGTCGTGCATTATCATCATCGCTATCGCTCTGCGCCAAGCCTACGGTTCCATAGGCATTGTCGTAGAATGCATCGGGGTATAATTTTAGAATTTCTTCTGGGGTTGCGTTTGTTGTAAAGTCCCAGTCATATACAATTTTACCCATTAATAAATCCCGGACAGCTCCACCTACTATATATATTTCAAAATTTGCTTTAGCAAATTTCGCCATAATTTGTTTTACTTCTTCAGGAAGGTCGAAAGTGATCATGTATGTTATTATATCTTATGTTGTGGCAAATCTTAAATAAAGACAAAGAAGATATAATAAAAAATCTTCTAAAGAACAGAAATCTTATAACTAAAAAAGATATAGATGATTTTTTGAATCCTAGAAAGCTTGAGGAAATCAAAATACAGGAATTAGGAGTGAAGAAGGAAGATCTAGAAAAGATAATAAGAAGACTTGAAAAAGCGAAAATAAAAAAAGAAAAAATAGTTATTTTTGGAGATTATGATTGTGATGGAGTTTGTGCAACTGCAATATTATGGGAAGCACTTTATAAACTAGGATTTGATGCAATGCCATATATACCTGATAGATTTGAGGAAGGGTATGGGATCAAAGCTAATAGTTTTGAAAATTCTAAGTTCCAAAATCTAAATCCTAAATTAATTATTACCGTGGACAACGGAATAGTTGCTTACGACGCTGTCACAGAAGCCAAAAAAAGAAGGATTGATATAATAGTTGTTGACCATCACACAAAAGAAACCAAAAGACTTGCTACCGACTACATTTTACATTCTACCCTTGTGTGTGGTTCTTCTCTGGCTTGGTTTCTTGTCCGTGAACTTGGTATCAACACTAGCTTGGATTTAGTAACACTTGGAACAATTGCAGATCAAATGCCACTTCTTGGAATAAATAGATCACTTGTAAAATATGGATTACTAGAATTATCGAAAACTAAAAGAGTTGGCTTAATGGCACTTTTTAAAGATTTAAAGTTAGATAATGTTGATGTATATGGAGTCGGTTATATTATTGCTCCACGAATAAACGCCATGGGACGCTTAGCTAATGCTACAAACGCCTTACGATTTTTATGCACAAGAGATCCTAAAAAAGCAGGAGATTTAAATAAGCTATTAAATGAAACAAATATTGAAAGACAGAAAATAGTAGATGAAGTAATGGAAAGAACCATGAAAGAAGTAAGAAATGAGGAAAGAGTAATAGTAATATCCGGCAAATATCACGAAGGTGTAATTGGTCTTGCTTCAGGAAAAATAACAGAAAAGTTTAATAAGCCGTCAATAGTTTTATCTGAAAATGGGAATATTTCAAAAGCTTCAGCAAGGTCAATTAGTGGATTTAATATCATAGAAGCAATTAAAGAAACAGGTTTGATCTTGGAGGGTGGAGGTCACCCTATGGCTGCAGGATTTTCAATTGAAACAATTAAAATTAAAGAATTTAGATTAAAAATTAATGAATTAAATAAAGAAAAATTAACCGACGAAATTTTAGAACGAAAATTAAAGATAGATATGCAAACAAGTTTTGAAAATATAACAAAGGAATTGGTTGAAGAACTTAAAAAGTTTGAGCCCGTAGGGCCAGGAAATTTTTCACCCGTTTTTACGACTTCTGGTGTAGAAGTCGCTGAAGTAAAACCAGTAGGAAGTGAAGGAAAACATTTGAAATTAAAATTATCTCAAAATGGAATAGTTTTTAATGCAATTTGGTTTAATGCGAATCATTCCTCATCACCAGTTCTTAATTCCTCAGTAAACATAGCTTACGCAATCGAAGAAAATGTCTGGAATAACAAAACTTCTATTCAACTAAAAATAAGAGACATTAAGAATGATAAAGATATTCACTTACTCGACTAATTCCAATTATATTGGGTTGATTAGCCGAGCAAGTAAGGTGAATAAAATGTATGGACTTTAAAATAAAGCAGTTTTTATTTAGTCCACTTTTGACCCACTCTCATTCATTTTGAACAAATGTATCTTCATGGACACGCTTCATATTTGTTGACTTTGCCTGTTTTGGTTTGGGTGTTTTGTGGCGACCCGTTGAACAGTTGTGACAAATAGCAACAGTATCATCAGAGGCCTCTTTTGGGATCTCAATCTCTTCGTCGCATTTACAATTTGGATCTGAGCATCCACATATTACTTTTTTACGCATAATTATCTCCTTATCCTGAAAAATTTTTAAACACAAAAACGCAAATTGTTTTTGTATTCACATTCTTTTCCAGGAAATATGTCAAAGAACGAAAAAAAACCTCTTTTGTTAAAGAGGCTTGTCAAAAAGTCCAGCAAGACAAACCTCTTAGGTAAAGAGGGTAATAATTGTCCTGACTGAACTATATAAATTCATGTCTAAGTAGTTTAAAAAATGATGTGGTTATTGTCAAGTGTCTAATTTAAACATAAAATACAAGAATGCAAAGAACTTTAGTGAGTGAATCGATTAAAAAAGTTGGCGAAAGTGTAACTTTAAAAGGTTGGGTGTCTACTGTTCGTGATCATGGAAAGATTACTTTTATTGACCTTAGGGACAGGACTGGAGTTATCCAATGTGTTGGACAATCAATTGAAAAAGTGATGCCAGAGTCAGCAATTGAGTTAACAGGTAAAATTGTTGAAAGACCAGAAAAATTAATAAATAAAGATATAGATACTGGAAAAATTGAACTTCAAATAGAGACAATGAAAATTTTGAGTCCTTCAGTAGAGTTACCTTTTGATATGGGTAAAACAGACTTAGAATTAAGTTTACCTGTGTTACTTGATCATCGTCCTCTTACGCTTAAAAATATAAAACAAACTGCAATATTTAAAATCCAATCAGCTGTTGCTGATGCTTTTAGAAAAGCTAGTTTAGATTTGGGATGTAGAGAGATTTTTGTTCCAACAATTTCAGCCTCTGCCACTGAAGGAGGCTCAGAAGTTTTTATGATAGATTATTATGACCACAAAGCATATTTAACTCAAAGTCCTCAACTATACAAGCAAATTGCAGTAGGTGCTTTTGAAAGAGTATTTCTCTTTGGCCATGCATACAGAGCTGAACCTTCAGTGACAACAAGACATCTATCAGAGGTGGTTCAAATGGATTGTGAATTTGCATTTATTGAAGATTTTAGTGAACTTTTAGATCATGTTGAATATGTTGGAACCCAAATGATTATAAACGCTTTCGATTCGACTACTTCTGAGATGAAGATGTTTGGAGTAAAAAAACCAATTTTAGAAACCAAAGTACCCAGGTTGACTTTAACTGAAGCTCAAAAAATTATTGAAAAAATAACCAGCAGAAAAGTTGTTGGCGAAAAAGATTTATCCCCTGAAGATGAAATTGAAATATGTAAATGGGCAAAAGAAGAAAAGAAATCCGATTTTGTAACTATTACTCATTTTCCAACCAAAAAACGAGCATTTTACACAATGCCAGACCCAAATAATCCAGAATTTTCACTTTCATATGATCTTTTATTTAGAGGTATAGAAATATGTAGTGGTAGTCAGAGAATTAACAATTATGATCAACTTGTGGAATCAATAAAGAGCCGTGGAATGGACCCAAAAAACTTTGAAATTTATCTTCAGTGTTTTAAATATGGAATGCCACCAGAGGGAGGGTTTTCATTTGGTCTTGAAAGAATAACAATGAAACTGTTGGAACTTAAAAATGTTCGTGAGGCTTCAATGTTTCCGCGAGATATGGAAAGAGTAGATATTAGACTGTCTTCTGTCGAAAAAAATGAAAAAAAATGAAATCCAGCTTCGCCATAAACTTCTATATCTTTCTATGCTGTCCTTTGTTTTTATAGCTTCATCTGCCCTTTCATTAAATTCTGGTTTTGATAATTTAATTATTTATGTTTATCCAGAGAAAAATACTAAGATTTATTCTGACTTACCAATATTAAAAGAATCTGCAAAATACCCAATTCTTTCTGCTCAATCTGTCATGGCAGTTGATTTGGTTTCTGGTGTAACACTTTATGAAAAAGACCCAAATAAAGCACTTCTACCAGCCTCAACAACAAAAATTATTACTGCTCTTGTTGCAATTGATACATATGAACTCAACCAAGTCTTAAAAGTAGGTAGAATAAGTGTGGAGGGTCAAAAAATGGGGCTTGTTACAGGAGAAGAAATCAAGTTTGTTGATTTATTAAATGGCCTTTTAATTTATTCAGCCAATGATGCAGCAGAAGTTTTGGCACAGAATCATCCTGGCGGTAGAGATTTGTTTATTGGTCTTATGAATAAAAAAGTAAAAAACTTAGGACTTAATAACACACATTTTGGTAATCCCACAGGTCTTGACAATGGAGCACAATATTCAACAACCCGTGATTTAATTGTAGTTTCAAAATATGCAATGAAAAATCCAATTTTTGCTGAAATTGTTGGAACAAAAGAAAAAACAGTTAAAAGTATAGACGGTAGAATTAGTCACAAGCTTGTAAACGTTAATAGATTGTTAGGTGAGGTTCCAGGTGTTTTAGGTGTAAAAACTGGTTGGACTGAAAATGCTAGAGAAAATCTAGTTACTTACGTTGAGCGTGATCAACGAAAAATAATGACAGTAGTTCTGGGAAGTTCAGATCGATTTGGTGAAACAAAAGAACTAATAGAGTGGATATACCAAAATTATATTTGGACTGAAGTAAAACCAGATTAATTTTGAAAATTCTAAACTCTAAATTCTAATAAAATACAAAAATGATAAAAATACGTAAAGGAATTATAAAAGATATATTAAAAATTAAAGAATGTTTAATTGCTTCATGGGTTGATCATGCAAGACATGTACCAGAGCTTCTTGATGAAGAAAGAATGAAAGAATCTGATATCGAAGGATATTATAAAGAAGCGTTTGAAAATTCAAAAAACTCATTTGTAATTGTTGCAGAAGTTGATGGAAAATTTGCAGGTTTTCAAAGGGCAGATATTCAAAAAATTCCTGATTTTTTCAAGCATAGTAAGATACTCTATTTAGATGACGCATATGTACTATCAAAGTTTAGAAAAAAAGGAATTGCGACATTACTTATCAAAGAAGCAGAAAAAATTGCAAAGAAAAATAAAATAAAAAGTCTACAAGGAAGGGTTTATACTTATAATAAACCAATTCAGAATCTTTTAACTAAACTTGGTTATACTTTTCCGTATTCTACTTGGAATAAAGTTATAAGTTAGATTTACCTTTTTCAACGATCGCACCAAATATTTCGGTTAATTCTATTGATTCTTGAATAAGATCTTTTCGGGTTTGTTTAGAGTTTAGGTTTTAGAATTTTGTATTTACTCGCCATAGTAATCTGTAGTTACGGCGGGTATGTAGCCAACAAAATCTTTATCTCCACTAAAGACGTAGACAGGTTGGAAAAATTCTGTATAAATCCCTGCATCATAGTAAGCTAAATAGATTTTTCTAATTTTGATATTATCACCTTCAACAGCTGATCCAAAAGATGCGGGGTAATAATTACCATCTAATAGTTCTTGCCATGCAACATCGCCTGTTTTTATTGGATATGTTGCAACCTGTGTTTCGTCAATTGGAAAATAGTGATATTCTCCTGCAATAATTTCTTTTCCTCTTTCTTTGGCTCCACTTACCATAAACCAGACATTTCCTTCTTTAGTAGACTTGGTAACAGTTGGAAGTTCATCGTAATTTTTTCTAAAAAAATCAATTCTTGCTATGTTTGCGTCAGATAATGAATTTGCAGCTATAAAACCACCAGCTTGAGTTTTAAGATATTTATAAATATATTTTTCATCGTCCAAATCAGTTGGATATAGGTTAGCATTTGATAGAAAGTTTTTAACTGTGTTTCTGGCAATTTCTGGCAGTAGAGGTCTTACTGAAAGAGGAGAAGGATCGATGTTTAAATCATAACTTAACGAAAAAGAACTTGTAATTATGTTTGTTTCCATAATTAAGGGGGATGATTTATGATAAAATTTATATAAAGATTCAGTTGATTGTTGTGCCTCAATATTAAAGCCTAATCGATTTGCTTTGTCTTGTGCAAAATCAAGCGATAATAAATTAGATGGTTGTTTTGGCATAAAATAAACTTTAGATTGTAATGGAAATTTAGGGATATTACCCTCTGCTGTCTCAAGAGAGAAATTTAATTTAGTCTTAGTTCTTTCTGGAAATGGTAATTTAGGGAGCTTACTAAAAGCGACTGTTGGTGGTTCTGGAGGAGTAGGAAATATTTTTTTGTAAATTGAAATACCAGTTAGTATAAAGCTTCTAGCAATTATAAATAATATAATTGCATAGATTGTGTATCTTACTCCTTTTCTTGATGAAATCGATGCTTCTGTTAATGTGGCCATGATATAATTAATTCTAACATGAGAACAAGATTTGCACCAAGTCCCACGGGATTTTTACATATTGGTAGCCTTAGAACCGCCCTTTATGCATATCTTTTAGCAAAGCATGAAAATGGTCAGTTCATTCTTCGAATAGAAGATACAGATCAAAAAAGAGAAATAGAAGGGTCAGTAGATGCTTTAAAAACTACACTTAAAAAGTTTGGTCTTGAATGGGATGAGTTTTACGCTCAGAGCGAACGACTTGATAAGTATAAAAAAGCTGCTGAGAAATTAGTTTTAGATGGCAACGCCTTTTATTGCGATTGTAAGGGGAAAAATGCAAAAAATGATGGATATTCTTTAGATTTAAAAGATCCCTGTCGTAATAAAAAATTAACCAAAGGCGCAATTAAACTTAAAGTTCCGGACAATAAAATAATTAGTTATTTTGACTTTGTTCATAAAAAAGAAATTTCTTGGAATTCAAATACTGTTTATGATGCAACACTATTAAAATCTGATGGATTTCCTACATATCATCTTGCCGTGGCAGTAGATGATATCGATATGAAGATAACACATATTTTAAGAGGACACGACTGGTTGCCTTCTACACCTATTCATTTGTTGGTATTTGAATATTTAGCTGGTAATCGACCAGAAATTGGTCATTTAACAGATATTTTGTCGGCGGAGACCGGCAAAAAACTGTCTAAGAGACGTGATTCAGTTTTTGTTGAACAATTTATAGATGAAGGATATTTACCTGAAGCGTTACTTAATTTCATTTTACTCTTAGGATGGGCGCCAAAAGATAATCGTGAAGTTTATACACTAGACGAGATGATTAAGAATTTTGATATTAAAGGTTTTCAAGATGCAAATCCACGATTTTTTAGAGAAAAATTAGATTGGTTTAATGGTCAGTATATTCGTAAATTATCAGTCGATGATTTATTAATAAAACTTAAATTGGAAAATACTTCCAAAAACAAATCAATTATTAGTCTATTACAGAATCGAATAGAAAAGCTTTCAGATTTTAATTCACTTGCTGGATTTTTCTTTGATAAACCAAAAGTTGATACCAAACTTTTTGGTAAAAATTACAAAGAACATTTGACTAAAGCTATTGAAGGAATAAAGGCAGGTGGGGATTTAATGGAAGTAATTAAACAAAATAATTTTAAAACAGGGGATTTTTTCATGAGTTTAAGAATTGCTATCACAGGAATGAAATTCACTCCTCCAATTAGTGAATCCATCGTTATTTTGGGGAAAGATGAAACGTTAGATAGACTTAAAATATTAATATAATGCAAAAAACAGCTCAGAGTAATTTTAGAGATCTTCTGAAACTTAAAAATATTGAGAGTAAACTTAACTTCCAAAATAAATTTCCAATTGCCCATAAGTTTTTTCTAGAAAAAGGTTTAGAACTAGGTAAATTACGAGAGCATAGTGCAAAGATTTTATCAGCTGGTGCTTTAACTGGAACTTTACTTTTAACTCCTCCTACAGGGGCCAGCCAACTTCCAAGTCCTTCTGAAATTATAAAAAGTATAGATGAAATTGGAATAAAAGAAGGAGATATTTTACCTCAAAAAGAATTAATTGAAAGTTTAAAAAATATGTTACCTGAGATCGTTAGACCACTATCTCGTGATGAAGAAAAAAAATTGGAAGAAGTAATCAAAAATTTAACTAATATATCTGCAAAAGCAGGGCTTGAAGGTGAACATTTAAATACTAGTTATGGTTATATCGGCGCAGAACAACATTTAAAAAGATACCCTGGTGATATATTAGAAAATCATGGACCGTATTACAAGGAAGGTATAGCTCCAGGATTAGGTGCTTGGGGATATTTTGTTAAGTCTAAAGCAAGTTTAAATGAACAATTAATTGAAACAGAAAAATGGTATGCAGTTGTTCAAACACTTTATTTACCCGATTGGTCAGCGAGACAACCTTATCTTCGCAATTGGTATAAATATAGAAAGGTAATGATAATAAATACTAAAAATGGGAATGCAATAGTCGCATCAATTGCAGACGCTGGACCTGCGGCTTTTACCGGAAAACATTTTGGAGGAAGCCCTGAAGTTATGGAATACCTTGGTGGATCAAGATATAAAAAGGGTGCAGTACTACTGTTTTTTGTGGATGATCCAGAAAATAAAATACAGCTAGGTCCAGTGAAGTATAATGATGTTAACTTACCAGAAGGGAGTTTGGTACAAATATGAGTATATTATTTTTTGATAAATTAATGGTTTTAAATAAGTTAGACTATCATATCAAAAAAAGGTATTCTTCAAATGAAGAAAGACAGGAAATATGGCAAATGGTGGAGGAAATAATTCATCACAAAGTAATTGGTTGTTGTCTACATCATTTACCAAAAGTTCATCATAATGAATTTTTGGATTTATTTCATAAGTCTCCTTATGACGAAAATATACTTAAATTCCTAAGTGAAAAGTCAAAAAAAGATATGAAGAAAATAATTAAAGATGAAATAAAAGCATTAACCAAGGAACTCCTCCTTCTTAACCCTGACAAAATGTAACCATTGTTCTAAAATTTCAAGGAATGATTTTAATGGTGCTTCAATAATAAAATCGAAAAGGAAGCTTAATAAATTAAGTTTTGCAATTTGTCCCGAAAGCCATTGACCTGACTTTATAATTGGCAAAAAAATGTAATCTAATAGTGAATCAAGAAATGAATCATTCTCAGATTCTGGTAATAAATAATCATTTGAGATTTCTTTGACTCTAAATGCAAAAAAGGAGACGACACTTAAGAAAAACAGAAAAATAATTTGATTAACAAAATTAAATGATAATAAATTAAGAAGATATATAATACCAAGAACTAAAAGCATTGAAGTTACCAGAAAGATGTAAAAAAAGATTTTGTCTGTAGTACTCTTTTCATTATTTGTAGCAATAACCTCCTTCTTTTTCTGGTTTATATCAGAATATAAATATTCAGTTACTCTCTCAATCATTAGGGGTGTATTATTATTTCCAGGAAGTCTCACTCTAGAATTAAATAAAATCATAAGTGACGGAGGAAAAAGAATGTTGATACTTAGTACTAAATAATTTATCTTTCCCAGAAGAATATCAAATGGAATTTCGATAAGCATTGCAAGAATCATTTTTGTCAAAAAAATGTAAACAATACTTCTTTGAGACGCTCGTAGCACTTTATTTTTTGTCTCTCGATACTTTTGTTCAAGAATTTCTTTAGTTTTTAATTCTAAATCATCCTTATTGTTGGTTAAAATTTCAAGTTCGTTAGAATGCTTGATTACAAGATCTCTAATTAGGTTAAAAGGTGATGTCATTTGCGCTACTTTTCTTCTTAATAAATCTTTGTATTTATAATTTAGATATTCGTCAATTTTAGTAAGTGTAGCTTGTAATTTTAATTGATTGTCCCACCTAGGTAATAAAACTTTTAATAATTTGTACTTAATTAATATTTCACTATTTTTTGCAAAACTACGTTCTGTTGCTATATAAATTTGGATGCTTTTTGTCACCTTATCTGGTTCTTCAAAGTCAATTAATGTTTCAAGTGTCGAGGAGACGAAATTAACAATGATTTGATTTATTGGATTGAAATTTAACATTTCATCAATTTCACAGGCACAAAGTCCGATTAACTGTTCTGATCCTCTATATTTTTCAATGATATCTTTAAATTTATCTTTTTTGACAGACTCTATTGATTGTGGCTCAATATATCTCGCCCACGTAAGTTCTTTGATAAGTAAACTTGCAATTTTATCGCTCGATTGGTTTAAAAAAAGTCTTCTTTTTAAAATCCTTTCAATAGCAGCTTGTCTAATTAAATGTTCGTCTCTATATTCGACTGCATTTCTTGCTTTTTCAAATGCAAAAGCAAGAGTTGAGGCTGATTTGTGAGGTTTTGCTGGATTGTTTTTGTTTTGACTATAGAATTTATTGGCTAAACCTATTTCTCTTACTAAATTTAATCCATTTGTATTTAAACTATTCATTTTTTGAAGTATACTAGAAAACACGATGGATCGAAACTACAGAGGAATAATTTGGACAAACCATGCACTTGCACGACTTAGAGAAAGAGGTATTAAACAAGGTGATGCGTGGGCTGTTTGGAATAGACCCGACCAGAGTAGATATTCGACAGATAAAAACGCTTGGGTTTATTATCGAACATGGAATAATACAAAAATAGAAGTTGTAGCCAAACAAAATGAAAATAAAAAATGGATAATTTTATCTGTTTGGTCAAAAAAAGTTTTTAACAATAAAGTAGCTAAAAAATCTTTTTGGTTAGATTTTTTTAGGAAGATATTCTTCAAATGATTACCCAAGTTGTACTGGAAAAGAAAACACATTTGATCTTTTGGTAATGAATAAAGACAAATATTATTTTAATTCTAGTAATAATGTATACAGCACAAATCCTGTTGTTGGTTTTAGAGATGGATCAGTAAATTTTATGACAGCGGGTAGTCAATGGGGTAGAGATACTTCTCTAAATGGTGTTTTAATGAATTACCCTCTTTTAGTTTTTAATGGTAACGTTGCTTTTGGTGGTGACGGAGATCCTAAAAAAGGAAGTCGTGGTTCAAGAAGTTTTGTAGCAAACAAAGATAATAAAATTTACATTGGTGTTACTCAAAACGTAACAGTTGCAGAAAATGCATTGGTAATGAAAGCAATGGGTATGAATAATGCCCTAAATCTAGATAGCGGTGGGTCTACTGCACTTTGGCACGGAGGTTATAACCGCGAGGCGGATTCAAGCTCCGCTTATAAAGTAGGTCCAGGAAGACCAATTCCAAATGCAATAATTTTCAAATGAACGTAATTGCTGTACCTTTTTTATCAGCTCTTCCGGTTCTGCCTATTCTATGAATATAGGTATCATATGACTCTGGGGCTTCATAGTTTATGACGTGGCTGACATTTGGAATATCTAAGCCTCGGGAAGCAACATCAGTTGCAATTAAAATATTAATATTACTTCTTTTAAATTTATCAAGAGTTCTAAGTCTTTGACTTTGTCTTTTATTTCCATGAATTGAGTCAGCCTTAAAACCTCTCATCACAAGTTCATCAGAAAGCTTTTGTACTCCATGTTTGGTTCTGGCAAATATCAAGACTTTATCAAATTCTTGCTTTTTTAAAAGATCATGAAGCTGCTCTATTTTTTTATGTGGACTATCAATTCTTACTACTTCCTGTTTTACGTTTGCTGCTGTTTCTCTTGTTTTAACAGAAATTGTTACAGGATTATTTACAAAGCTATTTAGAACACTTCTAACTTTTCCGTCAATTGTAGCTGAAAAGAAAAGTGATTGTCTAACTTTAGGAAGTAAAGAAATCATATATTGGATATCCTTTAAAAAACCAATATCAACCATATGGTCTGCCTCATCAAGTACAACTGATTTGCAATCATCAAGTCTTAATGTTCTTGAATCAACATGATCCAAAAGTCTTCCTGGAGTTCCAATAATGAAATTTGGATTACGTCGAAGTTCCTGTTTTTGCCTATTTATATTTTCTCCACCAATACAAAGTGCAGAATAAATATTTAATCCCTTAGAAAATAGATAGAATTCATCTCTAATTTGGCTTGCAAGTTCTCGAGTCGGGGCAACTATTAAAACTTTTTGGTTTCTATCTTTGATTACTTTATCAAGAAGAGGAATTAAAAAAGCTGCAGTCTTCCCTGTCCCAGTATTTGCAATACCAATTAAGTCACGACCATTTAACATTTCAGGTATTGATTGATCTTGGATTGGTGTTGGCTCACCATAATTTCTGTCTAAAACATTGATCATTAATTTTGCATCAATTTTAAAATCCGAGAAGCTATTTTTTGGAGTATAAGCTTCTGTTGTCATAATACCATCTTCGTTGTTTTGTGTATTTATAACATTTGTAGGATCAAAGGTTCTGGCAACTCTTCCTCTACCACCAGCACCAAAACGCCTTCCCATTGCACCATAATTAGTGCGGGGACGAAAACCACCACGAGCGCTACGCGAAAAATTTTTATACATAATCTAAATTGATTAAAAACTTGGGGAAAAACCGAAGGAGTAATTTATTTTAAATAGTTACAACCAGTCTTTCACAAATCAATATATGAATAATAACATGAGTAGATAGTAATGTCAAGATGACTATGGGTTATTTGATTTTCTTGGCCACCTTTTGTGGTTCACGATTAAGTAAAAGATAAATTAGAGGTAGAATTCCCATTGAATTAACTACTAAAAGAGCAATAAACCAAATATTCTGTTCTCTCTTGGCCGATTTCCAGAGTGCAAAACCTCGTAAAATTAAATCTAAAACTACAAATGGGATTAAGAGTCCAAACCAATTATTCATCATGCCAAAACCATTATAATAACCGTTAAAATTATTGTATCCCCACATCATATTATTCAATTAAACCCTCTTTTTGTTTCCTTGTCAATTTTTTAATTTGAGCTTCTCTTTTTAACGCTTCACCTCTTGTTTTATATTCCTTTTTATAAACCAAATCAAAATTATCAAAAGATCTCATATATTTGGCTGACTTTTTACTTTTGGATTTGTGTTCTTTCAATCTTTTAACCAAATTATTTGTTATTCCCGTATAGAGAGTATTTTTAGAAGTTCTTAAAATATAAACTGTATACATTACTTTAAGAGTTCTAATGCTTCATTTACATTTTTTGTTTCCATGAGTTTGTTTCGTAATGCGCTTGCTCCTTCAAAATTATTAACATACATCTTGAAAAATTTCTTCATAACTCCATAGCCTTTATTACTTTCTTTCGTTTTGTTGTATAAATTCAAGTGTTTAATTAAAATTTCTTCATTATCGTTCAAACTGTATTTTTTGTCAGTTCTTTCAAACGCCCATGGGTTTGATAACATTCCCGTTGCTATCATTGCTCCATCTAATCCATATTTTTTTGATAGATCAATACCTTCATTATAATTTTTAACACCGCCGTTGCCGACAATAAGTGTATTTTGTGAGATTTTATTTTTAATGATAGCAGCTTTTGCAATTTCGTCCCAATCAGCCGGGACGTTTGACATTTGTTTTGAAGTTCTTCCATGAACAGTAATCGCAGCGATATTTTGTTCGAGTAAAAAAGTAATCCATTCGTTTGTTACTACTTTAGTCAAACCTATTCTTGTTTTTACACTAACAGGTAATTTACCTGCCCCTTTTTTAGTTGCTTCAATTATTTCTTTTGCTAGGGGGCGGTTATTTATAAGAGCTGAACATGCGCCGATTTTAACTACTGCCTTGTCTGGACAACCCATATTAATATCTATACCATCAAAATCCATATCAACAATTAATTTTGCTGTTTTATAGTAGTTTTTTGGGTTTAATCCCCAGATTTGTGCAACAATTGGTCTTTGTTTTTCACTAAATTTAAACCTATATATTGTTTTTTCAAGTCCTGCAGAATTTAATGCCTCTACATTTGTAAACTCAGTAAACATAACATCAGGTCTTGGGAGATATAAAGAAACGATTTCTCTAAATACAAAATCAGTAACATTTTCCATAGGAGCAAGTGCTACAAATGGCTTTGGTAATTTAGTCCAGAAATTAGTCATAGTTTAATTCAAATATTTAACGATATTTTCTTTGTGTTCTTTGTATGTTTTTGCACAGTGTATTTGACGAGTCGAATCATGAAGGTAAAAAATACAGTCAGTTTCTTCAGGGTTTAGTGCAGCCTCAATAAAATCAATATTTGGGCTACAAATTGGAGTAGGTGGTAAACCTGTATTTTTGTAACTATTGTATGGTGAATCACTTTGTTTTTCTTTTAAAGATATATTCCCCCACCAACTACCATTTTCATTTTTACCTAATGTATATTGCATTGTGGCATCAATCTGAAGTCGCATATCTTGATTTAATCTATTCCAAATAATTCCTGAGATAATTTTTGCATCCTCTCTTCCTGCAGCTTCTCTTGCAACTAAAGATGCAATTTTAATTCCTGTTGTCCATTTAATGTTTTTAGAAATATATTCTTCTGAAAAAGGAACAAATTTTTGATTAAACCTGTCAATAAATCTTTGAGCAACTTCTTTTACAGATTCATCAGGTGGAATTAAGTAAGTATCTGGATAATAAACTCCTTCAAAATAATCAGTATTTGAGTTTAAATTGTTCCATTCTGCAAGCTTTGAATCGTTCCATCCTAAAGTTTCTGCAAGTTTTTCTCCAACTTGCTCTTTTCGTGGACAGTAAAAGACATTTACCCACATTAAATCTTGTTTACTAGTTATTTTTTTTATAACCTGCCAAGCATTTAAATTTTGTGAGATTTTGTATCCACCTGATTTAATTTCAATATTCTTAAAAAAATTATTTTGTAAAAATTCAAAACCTTTTTTGTTTTTAATAACTTTTTGATCATATAGTGAGTCAGTTAAATTAAAAGTTCCTTTTTCTTGTGGTATTATGAAGATAATTATTTCTGAAGATTCTCTTGAAGGACCAAAGTATGCCCAAGCAAGACTTGAAATAAAAAATGCAATAGCCATGACTAATGCAAAAATTTTAAATACAGTTTTCATCTGAAGTCTATTTTATCATCATATGTGAATAAATCATTATATGTGAACAAGCATTATTTACGTATATATCTGCTTAAAATAAGTAGGGTCCTAGAAGTGAAGATACAATTATTAATATTTATAAATTGAGGTATCTTTATCTTAAAAAACTAAAACTATTAAAATATAAGCAGATGTATCCGAAGATAATCAACGATATGGATATTATAACATGTATATTTAGAAAGTCAAATACTATAAGATTTAATTGGCTACGGGTCAGAGATTTGAACTCCGATAAACAGATCCAGAATCTGTTGTCCTACCATTAGACGAACCCGTATCATATACGAGGACGGATAATGGCCAAGCTTTGCTTACCATTAGACGAACCCGTATCACTACGCATATTTTACTACATTTAATACTTAAGGTATAATAATCTCTTCATGATTAAACACACATCTAAAATGTTGCCTGATTTTGAATACTTTATTAAAGGAGAAAATCCTACACTTTTAATTCATGCTGGGACGCATGGTGATGAGTCTGAAAGTATTGGGTTTGTTAGAAAAGCAGTAGAAAAATATGAGGATAATTTGCCTGATTTTGTTTTTGTCCCTGTAGTTTCTCCTTCTTCCGTTAGAAACAAAACACGTTTAAATGAAAATGGGTTCGATTTAAATAGAATATTTTTCTCCGATTCAAAAGAACTTGAAGTAATTGAAAATATAAAAGTTTTAAACGATTATAAATTTGATTTGTTTGTTTCTTTTCATGAAGATCCAGGTTCTAATGAATACTATATCTATGACGCAGTCGTCGCTCATGATTCTGGTTTTAAAACAGAAGAATCAGAAAGAGTCAAAAAACACAATTTAAAGTTAAAAAACATGGGCATTAAACTACTTACAGGTGTTGATGATACAGAAGATGTTGATTTGGGATATGAATTTAAAGAAGGATACAGAAAATTTATAGAAACACATGCAGATTTAACAAATGGAATGATAACAGTTTGGTCAATGCTTGAAAAAAATGTTCAAACTTGTTTAACCCCTGAAATTCCAGGTCAATTAAGCTTAAAACAAAAGGAATTAATTATAGACACTTTTTTTAAAGATGTACTTTGTATAAAATTAGAATAATTTAGGTAAAAATAACAAAGATCCGATAATTGTTGAGGCAATTGTCCCTAGAAGTACAATTCCAGCTGAAATATCTTTAATTATTCTTGCATCTTCTGAAATTTCTTTCGAGTGCATATCCACTAATTTTTCAACAATCGTGTTAACCAATTCTAAGGAAATTACAAAAAAAATTGTAAGAAAAAGAATACTAAGTTCAGTAGAATTAAATTTTAAATAAAAAGCTAAGATAACTACAATAAATGAAGCTAGAAAATGAATTCTTAAATTTGGTTCGGATTTTATTGCATCTCTAATACCATTAAACGCGTTCTTAAAACTATTAAGCATGTTCTAATTAGTATATCATTATTGAATGGTGACTTTTTTGGCCAGTATTTTGATTTGGTTAATGTTTTTTGGATTAATCGTTTTGTGGGTTGTTGATGGAAAAATTAAAAAAGAAACAGTTATCCATGCGGTTTTTTCCTGCGCTATTGCGTATGTTGTAACTGATTTGATTAAAAATTATGTTCCAACCATAAGACCATTTATGATAAATGGATTAATTCCTATTTCGCTTGTTATTCCAACTGATAGTGCTTTTCCATCAACCCATACTGCAGTTGGTTTTGCACTTGCTGTAACAATCTTAAAACATGACAAAAAAGTTGGAGTTTTATATTTAATTATGGCAGGACTTGTAGGAATAGCTAGAATCATGGCGCAGGTTCACTATCCAATCGACATTATTGCAGGCGCATTAATAGGAATAATAATCTCAAGGTTGACATCTGGCAAACACTTTGCTAGACTGCTAAATCGATGAGAACCGTACCGATTATACCAATTAGAGGCTCAGTAGTCTTTCCTCATACGGATACTGTTCTTTCGTTTGTAAGACCGAGATCAGTTACTGCCGCAGATAGTGCATTCGGTAAAGATAGACTTGTTGCAATTTTTACTCAGAAAGATTCAAGGATAAATGATCCAATGAAAGAAGATCTTTTTGAAATAGGGACTTTAGCAACAATTACTCAAATGATGTCTGTTGAAGACGGAACACACGCTTTAGTAAGGGGTCAAATTAGGGTAAAACTTTCTGAAATTGTTACAGAAAGTCCATATTTAGTAGGAATTGTTGAGGAGCTTCCAGATATAATAGATGATTCTTCAGAAGTGTTGGCTCTCGCTAAAAATCTATCTGAAACATTTAAAAAGGCACTAACGTTAGGGAAAATGGTTGAAGTAATGTCAGTTGTTAAACTTGTTTCAGAATCGTCAAATCCATCCGAATTAACAGATCAGATTGCAACAGTTTTGGACATTAAACCCTTCGAAAGGCAGATGATACTTGAAACATATCCATTGATTGATAGGATGAAAAAGGTTCAAGAGCTTTTGTCCAAAGAAATAAATGTCATGGAAATTGAAAAGACTATTTCTACAAATACACAGGCTCAATTCGACGACATTATGAAGAAAAATATACTTCGGGAAAGAAAAAAGGCCATAGATAAAGAATTGGGTGAAATTGGTGGAGAGGAAGGCGAAGTCGGATCTGAAGAAGTAAAAGAATATAAAAAGAAAATCATGGATGCGAAAATGCCCAAAGATGTAGAAGAAAAGGCCTTAAAAGAACTTAATAAACTATCAAAAATGTCTTCATTTAATCCTGAATCTGGTTTTTTACGAAACTATCTTGATTGGCTTTGTGAGGTTCCTTGGAGTGTGGTTAGTCCAAACAATGTTACCATTATTAAGGCTGGAAAAATTATGGAAAAAAGGCACTATGGGTTAAAGAAAACCAAGGAAAGAATTTTAGAATATCTTTCTGTTATGAAACTTCTGGAAGAAAAAAAAAGAAAAGGGAAAGAAAGTAATCATCAACCAACTATTTTATGTTTTATTGGTCCACCAGGAGTTGGCAAAACTTCAATTGGGAGAGCAATGGCTGAGGCTATGGGAAGAAAATTTGCGAGGATATCCTTAGGAGGTATACGTGATGAAGCTGAAATTAGAGGTCACAGAAGAACATATGTGGGAGCACTTCCAGGAAGAATAATTCAAGGGATTAAAACCGCCGGTACAAGAAATCCTGTTTTTATGCTTGATGAAATAGATAAAGTTGGGTCAGACTTTAGGGGAGATCCTTCATCAGCGCTTCTAGAAGCTTTAGATCCTGAACAAAATAGAGAGTTTTCTGATCATTATTTGGAAGTTCCTTTTGACTTGTCAGATGTCTTTTTTATAGCAACAGGCAATGTTTTAGACACTATTCCTTCTGCACTGAAAGATAGAATGGAAATAATTCAATTTGCAGGCTATACAGAAGAAGAAAAATTTGAAATTGGTAAAAGATTTATTTGGGAAAAACAATTAAAAAATCATGGACTGAATGAGACAGATATTACTCTTTCAGACAAAGCTTTAAAAGAAATAATTTCTTATTATACAAGGGAATCAGGCGTTAGAAATCTTGAAAGAAATATTTCAACAGTTATGCGTAAAATTGCAAGGTTAAAAGCAGAGAAGAAAAAATATCCAAAAATTATAAATTCAACTTATATCTTAAAATTTTTAGGACCTCATAAGTTTTCATCATTAATAGCTGAAAAGAAAAATGAAATTGGTATGTCAACAGGTTTGGCGGTAACCTCTGTGGGTGGAGAAATATTATTTATTGAAGTTTCACTAATGCCTGGACGTGGAAGGCTTACTTTAACAGGACAATTGGGGGATGTTATGAAAGAATCTGCACAAGCTGCATTTACTTGGACAAGGTCAAACTATAAACTTTTAGGATTAAAGTCTGATTTTTCTGCCAAACTTGATGTTCATATACATGTTCCTGAAGGAGCAGTTCCAAAAGATGGACCATCAGCAGGTACTTCTATAACTACTGCACTAGTTTCGGCGTTAACAAAAATTCCTACCAGAAGGAATACTGGTATGACAGGTGAGATTTCACTTCGCGGTAATGTTATGGAGATTGGTGGTCTTAAAGAAAAATCAATTGCGGGGCATAGAGCAGGGTTAAAAACTATAATTATTCCAAAGGAGAATAAAAAAGATATGGAAGATGTACCTGAAAAAGTTAAAAAAGATATAAAATTTATCTTTGCAGAAAAACTTGAAGATGTTTTAAGTGTAGCTCTCACCAAGTGGCCAATTGTGGTAAAATAAGCTTCAGTAATTGGCCCCATCGTCTAGTGGTCTAGGACACTTGGTTCTCATCCAAGAGATCATGAGTTCAAATCTCATTGGGGTCACACATTAAAAAAATGTTTTAATATTGACAAAATTACGTTTAGTTATAAAATTGCCAGTATGAACTCAGTTCAGGCAACTTTAAACTCAAATGATAATGATTTAATTGATTTTTCTCATGGATCTGAACCTGCAGTGATAAGGAGTGAAAAATGTAAAGACTGTTATTTTGTCGGCTGTTCAGGGCCGAGTAAGGAAGGTGGAGTAGTTAGGGCTGTTATCAACGACAATGGTCACCTTACAAGAGAGCAGAAAATAGAAAAAGCTAGTTGCCTTAAAGGATGAGAGTTGCTGTTTTGATACACTCTGATTTCTTGACAAGAAGATTTCAAGGGGTATAATCACTAAATAATATGAATATTTTTTCCAACAAATATATAAATATCTGCCTAATTAAGGCTATTTGATTTGTTGGGAGAATTATTTTTTAAATCTCTCCCAAATAAGATGGAGGGATTATTTTTTTTAACACGCAAGTGTTCATAAATATAATGAAACAAATTCAACTTACACTTAAAGGATTAGAGGCGCTTAAAAAGGAGCTTTTAGAATTAGTAGAAGTCAGACGACCATTTTTGGTTGATAGGCTATCTAATGCTCGTTCTCAAGGTGATCTAACTGAAAATTCTGATTATCAGAATGCAAAAGAGGAATTGGGATTTTTGGAAGGTAGAATTGACGAACTTAATAATGTCATTAAAAATGCAAAGATAGTTAAAGATTCTGGAAATAAAAACGATATAGGTATTGGTACAAAAGTAACTGTTAGAGTTAATGGTGTTAAAAATACCTTTGAAATAGTTGGAGAATGGGAAGCAGATATAAAATCAAAAAAAATTAGCCATACTTCTCCACTTGGCTCATCTTTGGTAGGTAAAAAAGTTGGAGAAAAATTTGAAGTAGAGGCTCCTGTAGGTAAAATTTTATACGAAATTGTGGCTATTGGTTAATTCCTCTGATACAATTAGGCGTGATATGCATTGGGCAGACAAAATCGCAAAAGAAATAGTGACTTCTGGAAAATATAAGTCAAGCTTGCCAGATGGTGGTAAATCATATTGGGTTGATGATATGAAAACTCCATCAGGCTATGCCCATATTGGTTCAATGTTGGGCCCAGTAGTTCATAGTGCAATCTATAGAGCACTTAAAGATATAGGAAAAGAAGTTATACTAACATATGTTTTTAATGATTTTGATCCCGCAGATGAATTCCCAAGTGTTTTAAAAGATGCGCTTGATGGACACCAGGGTAAAGCTTTAAAAATGTGCCCATCCCCATCATCTGATTTTGAAAATCTAGCGGATTTTTTGGCAGATGACTTAAAAAAATCAATTGAATACTTAGGTTTTGAAGCAAAATATATTTCAAGTTGGGATCTTTATAAAGCAGGAAGGTTTGATAAAGTTATAAAACTTGCTTTAGATAACTCAGAAAAAGTTCAAGATATATATAGTAAAGTTTCTGGTAGTCAAAAAAAAGAAAAAGGTTGGCTTCCGTTTCAAACAATTTGTGAAAAATGTGGAAAAGTTGGAACAACTCGTGTTTTTAAATGGGATGGCGAAAAAGTTACGTATAAATGTGAACCAAAACTTGTGACTTGGGCAGAAGGTTGTGGATACGAGGGGAAAGTCAGCCCCTTTGGAGGAACAGGCAAATTACCATGGAAAATTGATTGGGCAGCACATTGGGCTGTTATTGGAGTAACTATTGAAGGGGCAGGCAAAGATCATGCCAGTAAAGGAGGAAGTTATGATATTGCCATGGCAATATGTAAAGAAGTCTTTAAATATCCAATGCCGTATAAACTTCCTTATGAGTTTTTACTTATTGAAGGAAAGAAGATGTCTTCATCAAAAGGAATAGGTTTAAAAGCTCATGACTTAGTAAATATACTTCCAGCAGAAATCGCAAGATTCTTATTTATAAATAAAGACATTAATAAACAAAGTAATTTTGACCCAGACGGAACAATGGCGATACCTGATCTTTTTGATGAGTATGACAAAACTTGGGAAGCATATACAAAAAATGGGGATAATGATTTGGCGAGAACTTTTGTGTTATCACAGTTACATACAATTCCAGAAAAAGAAAAAGGGTTTTTTGTTCCAAGATTTCGTGATATTGCAAATTATCTTTCCCAAGGTCTAACAGATGAAGAAGTATTTAAAAAGATAACAGAAATTAAAAGTGGTAGGGTTGATGATAGTGAAATATCAATTTTTGAAGAACGTGTTAAATACGCAAAAATATGGCTAAAAAATTATTCCCCAGATGAGTATAGATTTGAATTATCTAAAAAGATACCTGAAGAAGCACTAAAACTTTCCAAGGTTCAAAAAGAGTATCTCGGTAAAATTAAAGAAATTTATAATGACGATGAAACAGCAGAATCACTGCAAATTTCACTTTACGAGTTAACAAAATCTTTAAATATTCCAACTAAAGAAGGTTTTACCGCAATTTATATTGCTTTAATTGGAAAGACTCACGGACCTCGTGCTGGAACTTTATTAATAAACATAGGAAGAGAAAAGGTTTCTAAAAGGTTCGATGAAATTTTAAAATTTAAAATTAGTCCTTTACATCAACAAAAAAAGGTTGTAAATTACAATAATTAAGTATGAAGAATATATTAAATAAAATTGTAAAGTTTACAAAAAAAATTATGAACTCTAAAGTTTTAACCATTGAGCAAACTAAAGAGAAAATTTTAGCAATTCGAATGATGATGATTCATTGTGCAATTGAGTCAGTTGCAGTTTCGATATTGGCTTTACTTTTGTTTATCGGAGCTCCATCAGTTTTTCCCAATATAATTAATCCATATCTTCCATCTTCTTTAAAAATTATGCAAGCAATTGTTGCTGTTCCTACAATATTATGGATATTAGCAATTTTAGGAAACGCATTTAATTATATAAGAATTTATAAACTTCAAAAATCTCTCTCATCTAAAAAATGATCTCAAGGGGAGACGCATTTAATTTAATTACCACTTGGACAGAAAATAAAAACCTTGTTAAACATATGCTTTGTGTTGAAGCAGCAATGGGTGGATTTGCCAAACATTTCGGAGAAGACGAAATCTTATGGAAAATAATTGGGTTAATCCATGATGCTGATTACGACAAATATTCTGATAAACATCCTCAAGTATTAATTGATGAGTTGGAAAACAGAAAAGAGTCAAAAGAAATTATTGATGCAATTAGGGCACATGCGTGGAGATATAATGGTTTTGATATTGAACCAAAAACAAAACTGGAGTGGAGTCTTTATTGTTGCGATGAACTAACTGGACTAATAATTGCTGTAACTTTAATTCGGCCAGAAAAAAAGTTGTCAGTAGTAACTGTTGATAATGTATTATCTAAATGGAAAAAGTTAGACTTTGCAAAAGGAGTAAACAGAGATCAAATAGGACTTTGTGAAGAAAAACTGGGAATTAAACTTTCCGATTTTATAGAAATAGTTTTAAAATCAATGCAAAGCATTTCCTCAGAACTTGGGTTATAATTAGATTATGTTAGATATAAAATACATCAGAGAAAATATAGATCTCGTAAAAACTGCTACAAAAAACAAAGGTTTTGACGAAACTGTTGTTGATAAATTAATTGAAGTCGACATCGAAAGAAGAAAATTAATTCAACAGACCGAGGAAATAAGAGCCAAAAAGAACAAATTAACTAAGAAAGATATTGAAGAAGGAAAAAAGTTAAAAACAGAACTTAAAGAATTCGAAGAAAAATTAAAAGTTATTGAAGAAGAATTTAATGAACTATTGTGGAAAGTACCAAATATTCCATCTTCAAAAGCTCCAATTGGTAAAAACGACAAAGATAATGTAGAAATTAAAAAATGGGGAACACCTACAAAATTTACTTTTATTCCAAAAGGTCACTTGGAATTAGGGAAAAGTTTAGGAATATTAGACTTTGAAGCAGGATCAAAAGTTACAGGTTCACAGTTTTACTTTTTATATGGAGATGGTGCATTGCTTGAATTAGCATTAACACAATATGTTTTTGACAAATTATCAAAGTTAGGATTTCTTCCAGTAATTACGCCCGACCTTGCAAAATCTAGATATTATTTAGGTACAGGATATGCTCCAAAAGGTGATGAAGCGCAAACTTATACAATAGAGGGTGAAGATTTAGGATTAATTGCTACGGCTGAAGTAACACTTGCTGGAAGTCACGCAGATGAGGTGATTCCAGAAAATGTATTACCTTTAAAATATATAGGTTACTCACATTGTTTTAGACAAGAAGCAGGAGCATATGGTAAATATTCAAAAGGCTTGTATAGGGTTCACCAATTTTCAAAAACAGAAATGTTTATCTATTGCACGCCTGAGGATTCAGAAAAATTGCATGAAGAAATCTTAAAAATTGAGGAAGAAATTTATCAAGAATTAGAACTTCCATATAGAGTTCTTGAAATGTGTACAGGAGATTTAGGGGCAATGGCTGCAAGAAAATTTGATATAGAAGTCTGGATGCCCGGTAGAAATGATTACGGTGAAGTAACATCAGCTTCAAATTGTACTGATTATCAGGCAAGAAATTTAAATATAAAATATAAGAAGAAAAACGGAGAAACTGAATATCTTCATATGTTAAATGGAACTGCTGTGGTTATGTCACGCGTACCTGTGGCGATTTTGGAAAACTTTCAAAATGAAGATGGATCAATAAATATTCCACTAGTTCTTCAAAAATGGATGGGCAAAGAAAAAATTGAGGCTAGATATTAATGCAACAACTTAAAAAGTTTTTATACACATACAAAAAAATTTTTGCGCTGGCCTATAAAGTTAGTCCGAAACTTTTAATAATTGCAACTATTAGTAACTCAATTTGGGGACTTACTAATTTACCAGTTTTATATATTAATAAGGCTTTAATCGATACAGTTATTAACAATTTAGGAAATCCTAGCCTATCCGAACCTATAAAATTTATAGTGTCCTTAGCTATTTTTAGAGCACTGCTTGAAGCAACTAGGTCTGTAATGTCTGGACTTAATTGGTCACTTTCGACAAGTCTTATTGAAAGAATACAAGCAAGGATTGATTTAATATCAAGTGAAAAATTGAATAATTTAGAGATGGCTACAGTTGAATCTTCTACATTTCAAGATAGATATAAAAAAATTGAAAGAGAAGCAAATAATCGAATTTGGGGAATGATTGAACCGATTTCTGCATTTCCAAATGCATTTTTTACTATTATTTCAGGAATAATTCCGATATTTCAGTTTGAACCTTGGATTGCTGGAGTTGTAATTTTATTTAGTCTTCCTGACATTTTAATAAGTACAAAGATTGTTAAAAAAGATTATGAAGAAAGTGAAATCTTAAACCCTAAATGGAGAGTTTGGGGTTGGATTAAATGGTATTTAACAGATGTCAAAAACTACTATGAAAATAGAATCTTAGGAGGTACAAATTATCTTGTAAACAAGTTGTCTAATTTACAGACTGAAGTTTTAGACTTTCGATATAACAGAAGAATAAAAAGATCAAAAATGAGGTCGCTAGGTTCTATTCCAGGATTTTTATTATCTGCTTCCTTAAATATTTACTTTTTTATATTGGCAATTATAGGAAAAATAACTTTGGGTAGCGCTCAACTTTTATATAGCGCATCAAGTACATTAACTAATGGATTTGGAATGCTAATTAATGATGGATTACGAATTTATGAGAATTATCTTTTTATAAGCGAATTGACATGGTTTTTAGATTTAGAAACCAAAAATGAAAATGTTGGAAAAAAAGTTGGACAAAATAACAAAGGAATTGAATTCAAAAATGTTTGGTTTAAATATCCAAACTCTAAAAGATCAACCTTAAAAGGTGTAAGTTTCAAAATAAATAATGGTGAAAATATTGCATTGGTTGGAGAAAACGGAGCAGGTAAAACAACCTTAATAAAACTTCTTTGTGGTTTTTATAAACCTACAAAAGGTGAGATTTTGTTTAACGGTGTAAACATTCACGAATATAATTTAAAAGAATATTGGAAGCACTTAGCCGTATTATTTCAAGATTTCAGTCAATATCCTTTTAGTGCAAAAGAGAGTATCGGCATAGGTTCTCCATCAAGAATCAATGATATAAAAGAAATTCGGAAAGCTGCAAAATTAACAGGTGTTGATGATTTTATAAGCAATTTACCTCTCGGATATGACACATCCCTAACAAAAGATTTTGAAAAAGGTGTTGAGCCCTCAAAAGGTCAGTGGCAAAGAATAGCGCTTGCTAGAACACTTTTTAGAAACGTCGATACAATTATTTTAGATGAGCCAACTAGTAATGTTGATCCAAAAGCGGAAGAAGAAATTTTTGATAAAATTATTGAACTTTCAAAAGATAAGACATTGATTTTAATTTCACACAGATATAGTACAGTCAGAAGGGCAGATAAAATTTTAAATCTTGATAACGGTGTAATTATAGAGCAAGGAACACATGAAGAACTGATGGGTAAAAAAGGAGAATATTCAAAATTATTTAAACTCCAAGCAAAAGGGTATCAATAAATGTTAATTTTTATTTAACACTCCTAAAATTCTCCAAGCCAACCCCTCAACATTTTCATTTTCCTGGACAATTATGCAACAAATGTATGGATAATTTTTCATAGCATGATCAAAACCTGATCTTGAACTCTTGACTTGCAATCGCTTTTCTTGACCATCAAGCAATTGTACAAATTTATCTGTTCCTTCGCGACGATCTTCATCATAGTTGGGTAGCCACCATGTTGCGATATGTCCATTTTCAAACAACCAATCAAGTGCTTCTTCAGCTCTATTTTCACTATCACGACCTTTTCTTTCCTTGGCAGATTTAATTCTACGCTCAAATTCTCTTTGTATGTTCATATTTTAAAATACTTTTTACCCTTTAATTTTTCAGGAAGTAAGGATTGTTTTGTATACATATCGTAATTTTTGCCACAACCTACATCTTTCATTAATTTTGTAACAGGATTTTTTATGAGTAATGGGATTGGTAAATTACCAAATTGATGGACGTCAGCAAGGGCAGACATAAAGCCGTCATATGCACGTCTATCTTTTTTAGCTAACGCGAGGTAAACAACACCAGCAGCTAAATTTTCTTGACATTCTGGAAGCCCAACTTGTTGACATGCTTGAAAAACAGAATTGGCAACAACCAGTGCAGTCGGAGAGGCTACATCTTCACTTGCAAAGACCACCATTCTTCTTGCAATGTAAAGTGGATCTTGACCTGTGGCAACCATTCTAGCGAGGTAATAAAGAGAAGCATCTACATCTGATGCTCTCATGGATTTAATAAAAGCTGAAATAGTGTCATAGTAGTTATCCCCATGTTTATCAAATGAAAGTGCTCTTTTTTGTAATGCTTGCTCAATATTATTAATTGTTAATAATCTTAAATTTGAAGTTAGACTTGAAGCTACTTCGAGTGTATTAATTAGAATTCTTGCATCTCCATTACTAACTTCAAGCAGAAATTTCAACGCATCTTTTTCTATTTTTATTTTTAGATATTTAAGAGTTTTATTGGCAATTTTTGTTAAGTTTTTTTCATCCAATTGAGTTAGGATTAGAACTCTGGATCTTGATAGAAGTGGTGATATTACTTCAAATGATGGATTCTCAGTAGTTGCTCCAATTAATATAATATTTCCTTTCTCTACATGTGGTAGTAGTTTGTCTTGTTGTGCTTTGTTGAATCTATGAATTTCATCCAAAAAAATAATTGGGTTATTAATAATTACGTTTTCTATATCTTTGGTTTTAGTATTAACTGCAGAAAATTCAAAAAAAGGTTTTTTCAGTTCTCTGGCAATAATTCTTGCAAGTGTTGTTTTTCCTACCCCTGATGGCCCCCAAAGAATGAGAGATGGGAAGTTTATAATTTGATTTTTTAGTAGTTTAGTTATTATTCCATCCGCTCCCACAAGGTGCTCTTGGCCAATAAATTCAGAAAGTTTTGAAGGTCTTAATATATCTGCCAAGGGTTTCATAATTTTATTATAATCCGAATATTAAACGAAGCAATCATTAATTTGGTTTTTTCTTTTGGAATCCAATCTTAGAAAGAATATTCAAGTCATCACCTGGTTGTAATCCTTCTATTTCTAAATTGTCCAATTTCTGTACAGCTTCAGTAATTATACCAAGCGCCCCATGTCGATTTTCTACAAAATGAAGTGTTCTTGCAACTATATTTTCAGTTATTTTTCCAGGCTGACTGTCTATTAGCATGATTGGTATTGTAGTACAATTTGAACATGTTTGGAACAAAGATTTTAGAAGAAGCAAAATCAATATACAACGGAGATTTAAAAGTAATTAACACATTAGGTATGGGAAATTATATACAGGCTAATGGACTTACCCAGTCTGGTGGAATTGTTGAATCAATATGGAAATCTACTCTTAAAGAAATAAGCAGAGCTTGCGACTTTGTCGTAAATAATATTTTGATTTTAGGACTAGGGGGAGGGACAGTTGCAAAATTACTCAGAAAAAAATATCCTGATGCAAAAATAACTGGGGTAGAAATCGATCCAATGATGATAGAGTTTGGAAAAAAATATTTAGATTTAGATAAATATGGTGTTGATATTAAAATTCAAGATGCTTTCGAGTTTTTAAAAAATAATAATAAAAAATATAATTTATTAATAGTTGATACTTACTTAGGCGATAAGGTTATCGAATTTACAGAGTTGCACCCTGCAATATCTAAAATTACAATCTTTAACAGGCTTTACTTTGGTGACAAAAGGCCAGATACGGTAAGATTTGGAAATAAATTAGAAAAGATTTTCAAAAAAGTTACTTGGTTTTATCCCGAAACTAATTTAATGTTCATTTGTAAAAATTTTTAAATATGAATAATTGGTTAATTTTGGCAATACTTGCGGGTTTTTTTTCCTCCTTTTTTAATTATGGTTTTAGATATGTTTTGAAAATTAATGGTGATTCAACATCATTTTCCTGGTGGTTTGAGTTGTTAAGAACTATAATTTTTTTATTCATTTTACCATTTGATTATCGATTAGATTTATCTTATTCAAGCTTACCTTTATTTGCAGGTATTGGTATTGTTGAGTTTTTATCAATATATTTTTATTCAAAAATGCACAAAGAAAGTGAACTATCAATTTCAACAATTGTTTTACGATTAAGAGTTGTCTGGATACCGATTTTGGCTTTCGTATTTATGAATGAAAGACTAACGACAGTCAACTATTTGGGTGTATTAATCGTTTTTATTGGATTATCATTTATTTCTTCCCCAAAAAAATTCTTTTACGACAAAGGTATTTTATTAGCTTTCATTTGCTCGTTAACGACATCTTTACTATTTATATTTACTAAATCTGTTTCCCATTATGCATCACCATCTGTAATTGTAATTGTTATGAGTTTACCATCGATATTTCTATTTCCGATATTTGTTCAAGATTGGAGAACTCGAATAAAACGATTTTATTCACAAAATCTTCTAGGTGTATTATTAGTTTCTATTGCTAGCGTTGTGACGATGTATTTTCAATTAAAAGCATTACAAACAGGTACTGTAACTCAGGTCTCAGGTGTATTTCAGGCAATGTCTTTTTTTACTGTATTGGCAGGTATTTTTATAATGGGTGAGAAAGATAAATTGTGGGAAAAAATTATTGGGAGCATGGTTGTAATATATGGAGCCTGGCTTCTTATATAATACTTTTTTAATCTGATACAATATGTAGGCTTAATATTATATTTATGTTTAAAAACTTATTCAAATTCTTAGATTTAAATCAAAGAGAAGTAGATAAATTAGGAAAAACTGTTGCACTTGTTAATTCCTCTGAAAATAAATATAAAAAAGTAAAGATTTCTGATTTTGTTAAAGAAACTGAAAAATTTAAGAGGAAAATCAAAGATGGTGCAACTCTTGAATCAATCCTTCCAAATGCCTTTGCACTTAGCCGCGAAGCATCCTTTAGAATTCTTGGCCAGCGCCACTATGACGTTCAATTAATGGCAGCAACTGCTCTTTTTGAAGGTAAAATAGTCGAACAAAAAACAGGTGAGGGAAAAACTTTATCTGCAGTTCCTGCTTTATATCTTCATGCCCTTTCAGGTAAAGGAGTGCATCTTGTAACCGTTAACGACTTCTTGGCTCGTCTTGGTGCTGGTTGGAATGCCCCAATTTTTACAGCATTAGGTCTGACGGTTGGTATTATTGTACAAGAAAATAAATCATATATTTACGATCCAAATTTTAATGATGATACTCACGGTGATGAACGTCTGGCACATTTAAAACCTTGTACAAGGAAGGAAAGCTATGCAGCAGATATTACTTATGGCACAAATAATGAATTTGGATTTGATTATCTTCGTGACAACATGGTACAAAGTTTGGACGAAATGGTTCAACGTGAGCATTATTTTGCAATTGTTGATGAGGTTGATTCCATTTTAATTGATGAGGCAAGAACACCTTTAATTATTTCTGCCCCTGATACTGAGCCAACTCAAAAATATTATCAATTTGCACAAATTGTAGATAAATTACAGTTAGATATAGACTTTAAAATTGATGAAAAAAGTAAAAGCGCTTCTTTAACTGAAACTGGAATTAGTAAAGTTGAAAAAATCTTAAATGTTGATAATTTATATGAAAAAGATTTTGAAAGTATACATCACATTGAAAATGCCTTAAGGGCTAGAAGCTTGTATCTTAAAGACAGAGATTATGTCGTCAATGACGCAGGGGTAACTATAGTTGATGAATTTACAGGAAGACTTATGACAGGAAGAAGATGGAGCGATGGACTTCACCAAGCTGTTGAAGCCAAAGAAGGAGTCGTTATTCAACAAGAAAGTAAAACTTTAGCAACCATATCTTTTCAAAATTACTTTAGAATGTATGAACATTTATCAGGTATGACCGGAACTGCTATTACAGAAGCAGAAGAATTTAAAAAGATTTATAAACTTGAAGTTGTGGCAATCCCAACCCATAGAGATAATATCAGAATTGACGGTGGTGATTCAATTTACAAAACGCTTTCAGGAAAATATGGTGCAATTGCAAATGAGATTGAAGAAAAGTATAAAAATGGCCAACCAGTATTAATTGGTACAACTTCAATTGATAAAAACGTAATTATCTCAGATTTATTGAAGAGAAGAAAAATTCCACATAATGTTTTAAATGCCAAAAATCATGAAAAAGAAGCGGAGATTATTTCAAACGCGGGAAGACTAAAAGCCATTACAGTTGCTACAAACATGGCAGGACGAGGTGTCGACATCATTTTAGGTGGAGCAAAACCTGATGATAATACAACCAAAAAACAAATTATTGATTGGGAAAGAGCACATAAAGATGTAACAAATGTTGGTGGACTTCATGTAATTGGTACCGAAAGACATGAGTCAAGAAGAATAGATAATCAATTAAGAGGACGTAGCGGAAGGCAAGGAGATCCTGGATCATCAAAGTTTTACCTTTCTCTAGAAGATGACTTAATGAGAATTTTTGGAGGAGAACAAATTAAGTCTTTGATGGATAAATTAAATATTCCAGATGATCAACCAATTGAAAATTCATTGGTAAGTCGTGCCATTGAACAATCACAAGTTAAGGTCGAAGGATTTCATTTTGATACAAGAAAACGATTGGTTGAATTTGATGATGTTGCTAACCAACAAAGAGAAATTATTTACGCCCTTAGAAGAAAAATTTTAGAAAACAGTAATTTAAAAGATGAAGTTTTAGAAAAATTAGGTAGACATGCAGGAAGAATTTCTCAAAGTGAAATTCTTCCTATTGATTATGAAGCAGTTGTAGCAGGATTTTTAGAAATTGTTCCTTTTGATCCACAATCGACAAAACAATTTAAAACAGAATTACAAAAAAGAGATAACTCTCAAGCGGTAGAGGAATTTATAGAAGCAGTTTTTGCTGATATGTATAAATCTAGAGAGACACAAGTAGGAAATGAAACAATGCGCCAAATTGAAAAGTATGCATATTTAGGAAGTATTGACCATCATTGGATTGATCATATTGATGCAATTGATGATCTTCGTGGCGCAATTGGGCTTCGAGCGTACGGACAAAGAGATCCTCTTGTTGAATTTAAAGGTGAGGCATATGAAATGTTTGAAGGACTTTTAACAAGAATTGATGAAGAAATAGCAAGACGTATATTTAGAATTGGAGTAAATATTCCCCAATCTGAAATCCCTACAAATATAATGAGAGAAAATATTGATCAAAATGATGGAACTGGACTTGTTTCAAATCCTAAATCTGAAATCCTAAGTCCTAAATCTAAATTGGGTCGCAACGATCCATGTTGGTGTAAAAGTGGAAAAAAATGGAAGCATTGTCATTATCCAAAAGTTGGATAAATTGATCTCTTGACTTCGGTAAGTATTCGTACTATTGTTAATTAATGACTGATACACAAATAGCAATTTTTAGAAACAAAGAGATAAGAAAAAAATTTTACAACGGTGATTGGTGGTTTGTTGTTGAAGATGTGATTGTTGCTTTGACTGATAGCTTAAATCCAAAAGATTATATAACCAAAATGAAGCTCAGAGATTCTGAACTTTCAAAAGGGTACGGACAAATTGTCAGTACCCTTCCAATCGATACAAAAGGAGGTAAACAGAAAATGAATTGTGCTTCAACTGAAAGCATTTTGAGAATTATTCAGTCAGTTCCATCGCCAAAAGCAGAACCAATGAAAAGATGGCTAGCAAAAGTTGGTTTTGAAAGAATTCAAGAAATTGAAGATCCGGAGCTTGCAACAAAAAGAACAAGAGTACTCTATAAATTAAAAGGCTATCCTGATTCTTGGATTGAAAAGAGAATGCGTGGAATTGTAATTCGTGAGGAATTAACAAATGAATGGAAAAATAGAGGAATTGAAAAAGATTTAGACTACAAAATATTAACCTCAGAAATTTCAAAAGCTACATTTGGTGTAACCCCATCACAATACAAAAAATTAAAAGGTTTGAAACGTCAAAATTTAAGAGATCATATGGATGATTTTGAGTTAATTTTTACAATGCTTGGAGAAAGGTCGACAACAGAAATTCATAAAGTAGAAGATTCAAAAGGATTTAATAATCTTATGAAAGATGCAGAAGAAGGTGGAGAAATCGCAGGTGTAGCTCGTCGTAAACTTGAAAAAAGATTAAAAAGATCAATTGTTACAAAACAAAACTTCCTTCCAAAATAATATTTTTTTGTGGTAGTATAAGCAATGCAAGAAGATAACAAATTTAATATATTTACCTTTTTAGGATATTTTTTGGTTGTAGGACTTGTTACCTTTGGTATAATTTACGCGGTGAATTACAAAAGTAAACCAGTTGAAGTAAAAAAAGAGGTGGTTGCAGAAAGTACCCCTGTAGTGGAAAATAAAGTGATGGAACAAGATGTAACAGAATTAAAAATAGAAGATTTGGTAGTTGGAACAGGTGCAGAGGCTACTGTCGGTAAAGTAATTTCAGTTCATTATACAGGCACACTTACAGATGGTACAAAGTTTGACAGCAGTAAGGATAGAGGTGAACCATTTGAATTTACTTTAGGTGCAGGGCAAGTAATTCAAGGTTGGGATAAAGGCTTTGCTGGGATGAAAATTGGTGGGAAAAGAAAATTAACAATACCATCAAGTTTGGGATATGGTGACACTGGAACTCCCGGTGGACCAATTCCACCCAAAGCAACTTTAATTTTTGAAGTTGAGCTTCTTGGTGTTAAATAGCTCTACATTGTGGTATTATATAAATATGCCGAAAGACAAAGTTGATACTAATAAAGCAGACGAACCAAAAAAGAAGATGGTAGTAGTCGAAGAAGTTGAGGCACCAATTGAAACCTTAATCGAAACTCCAGTTATAGATTCTGAAGTAGTTCCTAAAGAAGTACTTACGGAGGAGGTAAAAGTTATTGAAGCAGATCAAGACAAGCCAAATTATTTATTTATAATTATTCCAACAGCATTACTGTTTGGCGCCTTAGTTGGCGGGTTAATTACATATTTTTCTGGAATTTCTAAATTAGATGATGGAAATACTACTCCATCTCCAATTGCAACGGTTGTACCTTCAGTAGAACCATCTCCAGTAGCATCATCTTCAGCGAGTTTTAAACGAGAAACAGTTAAATTACAAGTTTTAAATGGTAGCGGTGTCTCAGGTTTGGCAGGCAAGGCAAAAACATATCTTGAAAGTTTAGGATATAAAGATGTCATTACTGGAAATGCATCGGTCTCAAATCTTACAGAAACAACGATTTCTGTTAAGGAAAGTAAAAAAGATTTAGTTGAAAATATTAGAACCGACTTAGCTAAAAATTATAAAGTGGCTAAAGAGACAGAAACACTTATAGCTACAAGTAAATATGACTTTGTCATAACTCTAGGTAGTAAATGAAGCTACCACCACTTCCAGTTTTTTTCCCTGATGCAACACGTGGTTTAATTAAATCACTTGACACTACTGATATTGAAAATACGAAAACAAATGGAATACTCGTTAACACTTATCATTTATACAAAGATTTAGGAATTGATTATATTAAAGATAGGGGAGGAATTAAAAAATTTATGAATTGGAAAGGATTTGTGATATCTGATTCGGGGGGATTTCAAGTAGGAAGCTTGATCAAGATGAATCCAACCAAAGGGTATGTTAATAATAAAGGAGCAATTTTTAAACCAGTTGGTGAAAAGAGAGTTAATTTAACTCCAGAAAAATCAATTAGATTTCAAATAGACTTAGGATCAGATATGGTTGTTGCACTTGATGACTTTACCGATCCAAAAGCAAATTATAATGAAGCAAAAATCTCAGTCAATCGCACGATCCTTTGGGCCAAAAAGAGTAAAGAAGAATTTGAAAAAATTTGTGACCAAAAACAATTAGCTGTAGACTGTAGACCTCTTATTTTAGGAGTAGTTCAAGGAGGTTTTTATCAAGATTTAAGAAAATACTGCTCAGAAGAACTTGTTAAAATTGGTTTTGATGGACTTGGATATGGTGGTTGGCCAATAAATAATGACAAAACATTTGATTACGAGTCAGCCAAAACTATTGCTGAAAATTGTCCCAAAGACTATTTATTATATGGATTAGGTATTGGAATGCCAGATGAAATTGTAGAACTTGTAAAAATGGGTTATTCAATTTTTGATTGTGTTTTACCAACTAGGGATGCAAGACATGGCAGAGCTTATATCTACAAAGATGATAAGTACGAGTATGAATTTTTAGACCTCACAAAAGGAAAAATGATGGATGATGATAGACCACTTAGTGATCGATGTGATTGTTTAACTTGTAGAAGATACACTAGAAGTTATATTGCGCACTTATTTAAAGTAAAAGACTTTACTGCAGGAAGATTATTAACTATTCACAATCTCCGTTTTTACTCGACATTGATGGAAAAATTAAAGACAACCCAAAAGTCGTATTGACATGGGTATTTGATTCTGTTTAACTTAAACAAGATGAATAAAAATGAATCAGGTTTTGCCCCAATTATTGCAGTTTTAGCATTGGCTGGAATTTTAGTTTTAGGTGGAGTTAGTGTTGTAGGAGCAGCAAATAATGCCGTCCCTGGAGATACACTCTATCCAATCGATACAGGAATCGAGACTATCCAATTAGGTTTGACTAACGATCCACAAACACAACTTGATTTAAGAACACAATTTGTTGCAGAGAGACTTAGAGAAGCACAGCAACTACTTCAAGAACAAGGTGTTGGAGCACCTGGAATTGATGTTGCTATTACCAATTTAACAAAACATGAAACTGAAATAAATATTCTAGTTTCCCAAAACAAGACACTTCAAACAAGAATCAAAGATTTGGAGAGTCAATTAAACAAAGACAGAAATGGATTAGAGTCAGATTTTCAAAAAGCAGGAGAAAGCTTGGAAACTCAATTAGAAAAAGCCAAGAAATCTAAAGATTTAGTGGAAATAGACAAATTAAAAGCACAACTTAAATCATTAGAGGCACAAAAAGAAGCAATCAATGATGATGAAGATGAGGATGTTGAAGAAATTGAAGAAGTAGAACCAGAGGAAGAACCAGAACCTGCAGAAGAAAAGGAAGCTCCAGAAACAAAAGAGTCTTCGGAAACAAAAGAGTCTTCAGAGTAAGCTATCGAGAACAAGGGGTTGACAAACACCTATAAGTTTAGGTATACTCGGCCGACAGATATGGAAGATCAAATAACACAAAGTGAGGTAGCACAACAAGGGCCACCACAGGCTTCAGGTTTTAATCAATCCAAAGTTAAAACATCAAGTGGGTCAAAATGGTTACTTATATTTATTGGATTGTTAATATTAGGTGGTGCTGGAATATTCTTTTTTACCAAATCAGCAAATGAACCAATTGCAACACCAACACCATCTTTTGGAGTAGTCCCAATAGAAAACAACGGAACACCAACACCATCAGCTACAGCTTCACCTGCAGCCATAAAAAGAAATGAGATTTCAATTGAAATTCAAAACGGAACAGGAATAACAGGAGAAGCAAAATTATTACAAGACAAATTAAAAGCATTAGGTTATTCAGATATAACTGTAGGAAATGCTTCTTCAACAGATAATACAGAAACAACAGTTACTTTTTTAAAGACCTTATCTCAAACAGCACAAGACGAAATTAAAAAAGAATTAGAAAGTTTTTATAAAAAAGTTAATGTTAAGACTTCTTCAACACAGAAATCTGATGTAGTTATAATTACAGGTTTAAGAGGTAATCAAACATCAAAACCAAGTGCAACAGTTACTCCTAAGGCTTCTAGTACAGCCTCTCCATCTGCAACACCAACTTCGACTCCGCAGTAATAGTATATAATTAGTACATGCAAATTGTTCAAGATTTATTTCAAAAATTAATGTCTTTTTTTGCTAATTTTTCAATTGCACCTATATATATGCAAGCAGGTGCAATTATTGTTTTAATATTTTTGTTGATAGTAAGTTTGGCACAAATTAGACATCATTTTGTTAAGTGGTCAATGAAAGGTGGTTTAATAGGTTTATTCTTTGGTGTTTTATTAACACTTATTATTGAAGGTTTTTTGCTTGTTAATGGACAAACAGCATTAATCGGAATACTTGGATGGAAAAATGCACCAAAGCCTATAAGTACAGTACTTGATATTGGAAAAGAAAAACTTACTAATGTATTAGGTGTTACAAATGAAAGTTCAATAGCTAAGGATGCAGTCTCTGTTATTCAAAGTTTAAATCCAGCTGAAATTACAAAAGTTAAGGCTATAATATGTACTCCATAGAAAAATGAACATCCCAGATTTAAAGATTGAATATTTGAATGAGAAGATGAGGACTTTAAAGATAGTTTTAGATATTCCAAAAAAGGAAGCTGAACTGAAAGAGCTTGAAGTACTTTCTCTTGATCCAAAACTTTGGAATGATCAAAATAATGCAAAAGCTGTACTTCAGAGTCTTTCAGGTTTAAAAAGTGAGCTGGATGAAATCAAAGACGTTTCAGATACTCTTGAAATATTAAATGAAGTCGAGGACGTTGAGGAATTAAAAAAATTAGCGAGACTAATTGCAAAACTCGAACTTAAGTCATATCTGTCAGGAAAATATGATAATAAAAATACAATAGTAACAATTCATGCAGGCCAAGGTGGTACAGAAGCAATGGATTGGGCACAGATGCTTTTTAGAATGTATATTAGATATTGCGAAAGAAAAGGATTTGCAACAGAAACAATTGACTCGACGTCAGGTGAAGAAGCAGGTTTAAAAAGTGTAACCTTTGAAATTAAAGGACGATATGCTTATGGGTATTTAAAAGGTGAAGCAGGGACACATAGACTTGTCAGGCAATCTCCATTTAATGCCAATGATTTAAGGCAAACTTCATTTGCGCTTGTTGAAGTTCTTCCTGATTTGGAAGCTTCAGATCTCCCTGACATTGAAATAAAAGATGAAGAACTTGACTGGCAATTTACTAGAGCAGGTGGACATGGTGGACAAAATGTTAATAAAGTTTCAACAGCTGTAAGACTCACTCATTTACCCACAGGAATAGTAATTACAGCAAGAACTGAACGGTTTCAGGAACAAAATAGAAAAATTGCGCTAGGTTTACTTCGCGCTAAACTTTGGATTAGACAGCAAGAAATGGAAAAGAATAACCTTAAAGACATTAAAGGTGAATATAAACCTGCAAGCTGGGGTAATCAGATTCGTTCTTACGTTCTTCATCCATACAAGATGGTCAAAGACCTAAGAACCGAAGTAGAATCAGGTAATCCTGATAGTGTATTGGACGGAGAACTAGACGAATTCATTGAGGCAGAACTTAAACTAAAGTTGTAAAAGAGCTGATACTTGTTTGAATCTTCTTATTGTGGTAATTTTATATATATGGAAAGTACACTCGATCCTATCGCGTCAGCGTCACTAATTCAAACTCCTGTAATTCATCAAATTGATGATACTTCATCTACGAAGAAAAATATTATGCTGGGTTTAATTTCTGTTGTAGTTGTTCTTGCTGGTATTGGTACAGGATATTTATTGTCAGGTACAGGTAAAAACGCAGGAACATCAACAGGTAACACGTCTGGTAAATCTGTAGTTGCAACAGAAAATGAGGCAGGAATTAAAGACGAATCAAAGTTTTCAACAACTACAGATGGAGTTTTAGAAGAAGGTGGGATTGGAGGAGAGGGAACATATCATTTGGTTCGGGGAAATGGCCCTTCACAATATGCCTATCTTACTTCAAGTGTTGTTGATCTTGGTGTTTTTGTAGGTAAAAAAGTTCAGATTTGGGGTGAAACAGTTTCAGGCAAAAAAGCAGGTTGGTTAATTGATGTTAGCAAAATTAAAGTAATGGAGGGGGAATGATTGTTTTTCAAAATGTAACAAAATCCTTCGGTTCGATAAATGCACTAGACAATGTCTCCTTTGAAATAAAGCCTGGTGAATTTGTATTTTTAACTGGTTCATCTGGTGCAGGAAAGACAACGATTTTAAAAATGATTCTTCGTGAGATGTTACCAGATTCAGGCAAAGTTTTTTTTGATGATAAAAATATAACAGAAATATCAAATCATGATGTGCCCTTTTTAAGGCAACAAATGGGAATTGTTTTCCAGGATTTCAAGGTTTTGTCAGAGCGAACGATATCTGAAAATGTTGAAGTTGCCTTAGCTGTGTCTAATACACCTCAGGAAGAATGGTCAAAAAGAGTTAATCATGTTTTAAAATTGGTAGGTTTATCAAGCCGTGCAAAATTGTTTCCATCTCAGCTTTCTGGTGGAGAATTACAAAGAGTTTCTCTTGCAAGAGCCTTGGTCATAAACCCAAAATTGATTTTAGCTGATGAACCAACAGGTAATTTAGATTGGAAAACAGCTGAAGGGATTATGGAACTACTGGAAAAAATAAATAAAGAGGGAAAGACAATAATAATGGCAACTCACCATGAAGGAATAATCAAACATGCAAAACATAGAATTATAAACCTAGATGATGGTAAAATTACGAAAGTGAAATAATCAAAAACAATGAATAATCATACAAAAACAGCCATAGATGCAATAAAAAGGTCTCCCTTTCAGGCCATTTCTGCAATTTTTGTTCTAGCTTTGACTTTTTTTGTAGCTACAACTGTTTCAGTTTTGGTTTATGCATCGAGCAAATCAATATCATATTTTGAAACAAGGCCACAAATTATTGCTTTTTTAAAGAACGATTTATCAAATGAAACAGTAAATGTTTTACAAAACAAACTAACAAACGATATCAGAATTAAGGATGTTAGATATGTACCTAAAGAGGAGGCTTTAGAAATTTATAAAAAGGCGACTGAAGACAATCCACTTCTTGCTGAACTTGTTAATCCTTCAATTTTCCCTGCTTCTTTGGAGTTTTCTGTAACAGACTTGAAATTGGCTGAAGACGTAATCAATGAGGTTAAAAATGAAGCAGTTGTTGAACAAGTTGGTTTTACAGCAAATATTGGGGGTGAAAAATCATTAGGGGATGTAGTAGGAAGACTTAAAACCATATCAAGCTATGTAAGAATTGGTGGAATTGTATTTGTGGGTGCACTTGGTATAACCTCGTTTTTAGTCCTTCTTATAATTATCAGCATGAGAATGACGACAAGAAAAGGTGAGATTGAAATATTAAGTTTAATCGGCGCAACCCCAGCATTTATTAGAAGTCCAATTATTGTTGAAGCTGTTATTTATTCATTGGTAGGAGTATTTACAGGCTGGACACTGTCATTTATTTTATGGCTATATGTATCCCCATCAATACTTTCATATTTTGGTCAAATAGAAGTTCTACCAAGAGATCCGATCTCCTTCTTTATGTTATTTGTAATTATTCTCGGAGTAGAACTTGTTACAGGCTTTGTAATTGCACTTATTGGGAGCCTTACTGCAGTTAAAAGGTCTCTTAAAAAAGTAAGATGAGAGCAATTTTTTTTACAATCCTTCTATTTTTATCTGTTTTTTTTATCTCTAGTGTCAATGCAGAGGAATGTACAGGTGATGTTCAACAAAGAATTATTTGCTACGAGAATAATATTTCAAAACTTAAAGATTCAGGTAAAACTCTCGTTAGCCAAATCTCTCAATTTGATGCACAAATAAAATTAACAAGTTTAAAAATAGAAAAAACTGAGGAACAAATAAGTTTATTATCAGGAAGGATTGATCAATTGCAAGGATCATTAGAATCACTGACAAAAGCATTTTCAGAAAGAGCAGTCGAAACTTATAAAATGGCTAAGGTTAACGATCCATTTTTATTAATAATATCCTCAGATAATTTAAATGAAGCCTTTAGTAGATTTTCGTACCTAAAAAAAATACAGGATGGTGATATAAATTTACTGAATCGTCTTCAAAAGGCACATGATACATATGAGGGTGAAAAAGTTGATCAAGAGGATTTGCAAAAACAACTAGAAACACAACAAAAAAATTTGGCAGGTCAAAAAGCAGCAAAAGCACAGCTTTTGACTATAACAAAAAATGATGAAAAGAAATATCAAGCACTTTTAAATCAAGCAATGGCAGAAAAAGTAGCAATAGAAAGAGCTTTGGTTTCAGGAACAAAAGTAGGACCTGTCAAGACTGGAGACCCAATTGCTTTGGTAGGGAATTCTGGATATCCTAACTGTTCAACTGGAAAACATCTCCATTTCGAAGTTAGAAAAGATAATTCATGGGTTGATCCTGCCTCATACATGCAAAATAAAAGTATGCAGGATGATGAAAAAGGAGGAACTGCTAATATTGGATCAGGGAGTTGGCAATGGCCGATACAAGATCCAATTAGACTTACACAGCATTATGGTCACACTCCTTATTCATGGGTTTACAAATATTCGGGTGGAATTCATACAGGTCTTGACATGGTATCTTCTACTTCTGACATAATTCGAGCTCCTGCAGATGGAAATTTATATAGGTCAAGCCAAAGTTGCGGAAGCAGTACAATTAACATAGTTTATATTGAGCACGGGAGTGGAATTATAAGTTTTTACTTACATGTTCAGTAAAAATAAATTAATATTTTTTCTAATATTTATATTATTTTTTATTTCCCCAAAAAATATTTTTGCTCAAGTGGTTATAAATGAAGTTAGTTCTGCCTCTGAACCCGAATGGGTTGAAATTTACAATACTTCCGTTGAAGAAGTATCTTTACAAAATTACCTTATTAATTTTGGAAGCGAAACTCAAAATAAAATATTTTGTGATCAAGATAAAGTTGCTCCAAATGGATATAAATTAATTGTACTTACAACAAATTGGTTAAGTAATACTGGTGATTTAGTTACACTTAAAAAAGGTGATGACATTGCAGATAGTATAGGTTATGGAACAGGATATACATTAGGTAAACCAAGCTCGACAGGCTCTATTACACGTTCACCTGATGGTGGACCCGAATGGGTTGTCATAACTTTATCAACACAACAAGGAGAACAAGCTTCATTTGTTTGTCCAACTCCAACTCCTACTCAATCACCTACAGATCAGCCTACTTCACAGCCAACGCAAGCACCAACAACAAGCCCAACAAAAAGTCCTACGCCAGTACCTACAAAATCTCCAACTATTAAACCAACTGCATCACCAACGCCAACAAAAGAACCTGAACAAAAGGTTGAATCATTAAAGGGTTTAAGTATAAGTGTAAATAGTACAGAAACACCAATAGGAATGGTGGCAGGTGCAAAAACTTCTAAAAAATCACCTGTAATTGCAATTATTTTTATAGTTTTTGGTATTGGATTTCTAGGATATGGCGGATATTTACTATATAATAATATCCACAATGGAAGTACAAAAAACCAATAGTTATTCCACTTTAAAATATTGGTTTCCTCCAATTATTTGGGCTGGTTTAATATTTACTTTTTCTAGCTTGCCCACTGTTCAAACAACAAAGTTTTATATGGGTGATTTTTTAATTAAAAAAACTGCGCACATTATTGAATATGGTATTCTTGCAATTCTAGTTTTCAGGGCATTAGTTAATTCAAACGTTGACAAGAAAAAATCCTTTTTCTTCGCCATTATTATAGCTTCAATTTATGGAATAACAGACGAATTTCATCAATCTTTTACACCAGGGCGTGGACCTGCCGTAAGAGATGTTGCTATTGATATGATAGGAGCTACAATTGGAGTAAATTTATGGAAAAGAAAATCTTAATTACAGGTGGGGCAGGATATATAGGATCTTTCATGACTAGACGGCTGAAAGCCGACGGTCATCATGTAATTATTCTTGACAATTGCATTAATGGTCATCCAGAAGCCGTTAAAGATTTTAGGTTAGAAAAAATAGATTTAGTAACAGAAAAAGAAAAACTTCATGAACTGTTTGAGCACGAACGATTTGATGCTGTTATTCATATGGCAAGTTTTATTCAAATGGGTGAATCTTTTACTAACCCATCTAAATATTACAAAAACAATGTTGTTGGATTTTTAAATTTGGTTGACACTATGATTGCAAATAATTGTAAAAAAATAATTCTTTCTTCTTCTGCAGGTGTATATGGCAACCCTACAAGACTTCCAATTGAAGAAGATGATCTTAAAAATCCACTAAACCCTTATGGAGAAACAAAATATATTATGGAAAGGATCTTAGAAGATTATGATTTGGCCTATGGTTTAAAATACATTGCCTTTCGTTATTTTAATGCCGCCGGCGCAGCACTTGATGGTAGTATTGGAGAAGCTCATCTTAATGAAAGCCATTTAATTCCAAATATCATATCGAAAGCCTTGAAAGGTGAAGAAGTTGTAATTTTTGGTAATGATTATGAGACAGTTGATGGTACTTGTATAAGAGACTATATCCATGTTTTAGATCTTGTCGAAAGTCATGCATTGGGATTAAAGGTGCTTGAGGGTGGACAAAAAAGTAATATATATAATATTGGAATAGGAAAAGGATATTCAAACAATGAAGTTATTAAAATGGTTGAAAAAATTGGAAATTTAAATGTTAATATTAAGTATGGTCCAAGAAGGGAAGGCGATGCAAATGCTCTTTATGCGTCCAATGCAAAAATTAAAAATGATTTAGGATGGAGTCCTAAGTATGATCTGGATGTAATTATTGATTCAGCCCTTCTTTGGCACAAGAATCATCCTAATGGGTATGATAATATGGATTAATGGAGAAATTAATTCATTTATTAATACCAAGACAGAGTAATAATCACAAGGCTAAGATTTTGCATTCTTCAAGTTTGATTATAATTGCTTCCTTTTTAATTATTATTCAAGGGATAATTAGTTTTTTGCCAAAAATTAACCCTAATATCTTGGGGTATGCCTCAAATATTTCTATTCAAGATGTGGTCAGTCTCACAAATCAAAAACGTGCGGAAGCAGGTTTATCTGCATTGTCGCTTAACCAATCATTGTCTGCTGCGGCTTATACAAAGGCTCAAGATATGATAAATAAAGACTATTGGGCACATGTTGCTCCAGATGGTACCCAGCCATGGAAATTTTTTGGTGATTTTGGCTATAAATATAGGTACGCAGGTGAAAATTTGGCAAGAGATTTTAGTAATGCATCTTCAGCCATGGATGCATGGATGAATTCACCTACACACAGGGAAAATATTTTAAATCCGAAATACAAAGAGATTGGAATAGGTATAACTGAAGGAGATCTAGCTGGAAGTGATACCACAATCATTGTCCAGTTCTTTGGAGCCACCTATGCGGACAAAGTGGTGCAACCAATAGCGCAAGCTGCAAAAATAGAAAAAACTGTTGCACCGACAATTTCTCCAGAGGTTCTTATTTCACCATTTACAACAACAAGGAATACTTCACTTATAGTTATTGGTCTATTGTTAATAGTCTTTATAATTGATGCATTTTTGGTATCAAAACGAAGAATTACAAGGATTGCAGGTAGAACTTTTTCTCATGTAGTATTTTTATTAATGATTTTAGCAATTATAATGATACTTAAGTCAGGAAAGATAATATAAAAATGCAAAGTATTTCTAAACATTTACCACATTACATCAGTTTAATAGGTATATTTGTTGCGGGGTTTTTGGGATTTTATTTTTTCTCATATGACAGATTCTTTCAAACTGCCTTAGTTATTGCACTTGCCCTATCATACGTTTCGTGGGGAATTATTCATCACACAATACATAAAGACATATGCTTATCTATTGTGATAGAATACATTACTGTGGCTATTCTGGGCATGGTAATGGCCTTGAGTTTAATATATAGAACATGACAAAAAAAATAACTAAAGCAGTTATTCCTGCAGCTGGATTTGGTACAAGATTTCTTCCCCAAACAAAGGCAATGCCTAAAGAAATGCTTCCCATTGTGGATAAACCTGTAATTCAATATGTTGTAGAGGAATTGGTTGAGGCTGGAATACAAGATATTTTCATTGTTACAGGATCATCAAAAAGAGCAATTGAGGATCATTTTGATACACCAAACTTGGATTTAATTGAAAATCTTAGAATGGGTGGAGAGAAGAAAAAACATCTTCTTGAAGAAGTGGAAAAAATATCAAATATGGCAAACTTTGTTTATGTTAGACAAAAAGGACCGTATGGAAACGGAACCCCACTTTTAAATGTTAGACATCTAATTGGAAATGAACCATTTATATATACATGGAGTGATGATTTTATAGTTGCTGAACCTAGGAGTAGGATTAGCCAACTCATGGATGCTTATTATAAATATGGTGCAACATGTTTGGGAAGTATTAAAGCTACTAAAGACGAAGATTATGATAGATATGGGTGTTCAGGGGGAAAAATGCTTGAAGACGGCATAATGGATGTTAATCAAATTATTGAAAAACCAGGAAAGGAAAAAGCACCGTCTGATTTAATGAATGTCTCTGGATTTTTATTTACACCTGACATATTTGATTACTTAGATGAAATATTAGATAAATTAGATGACGGAGAAGAACTTTATTATAATAATGCACTAAAACACATGCTTAAAGATGGGAAGAAAATTATTGCAGTTGAAATAAAAAATGGTAAGTATTATGACACCGGAAATAAATTGGAATATTTAAAAACTGTTGTTGAATTTGCACTAAAACACAAAGATTTGAATGGGGAATTCAGAAAATATTTGACTTCACTAGATTTAAAATGAAATTATTAATAACGGGGGGTGCCGGCTTCATTGGTGCAAACTTTGTACACTATTGGGTTAAGAATCATCCAAAAGACAAAATTAGGGTTATTGATTCGTTAACCTATGCAGGAAACATTGAGAATTTAACTTCTGTAATGAAAAAAATTGAATTTGTTGAAGCTGATATTAATGATCGTGTTAAAGTTTCAGAAAGTTTAAAAGGAATTGATGCAGTTGTTCATTTTGCAGCAGAAAGTCATGTGGATAGAAGTATATTTGACCCGTCAACTTATTGGCAAACAAATGTTCATGGAACATTAACTTTACTTGAGGAAGCAGAAAAGGCGAAAATACGGCGCTTTCATCATATTTCGACGGATGAAGTTTATGGGGAACTTCCACTTGACTCTAACGCCAAATTTACAGAAAAAACTCCATATTCACCAAGGCCAGATAATTTATATGCACTATCAAAAGCTGAAGCAGATAAAATAGTTCTTGATTTTTATCAAAAAACAGGAATGTACATTACAATTTCAAATTGCTCAAATAATTATGGACCATATCAATTTCCAGAGAAATTTATTCCTATAATAGTTACTAATTTAATTGATGGAATGAAAGTGCCATTACATGGAGATGGAAGAAATGTAAGAGATTGGATACACACAAAAGATCATTCTTCTGCAATAGATTTAATTTTAGAAAAAGGAAGAGCAGGAGAGACTTATTTAGTTGGCTCTGATAATGACAGAAGTAATGGCTATATTGCAGAAAAAGTAGTTGATTTATGTGGCGCGAAGCAAAACATGATAAGACATGTGGCAGATAGACACAGTAATGACAGAAGGTATGCAATTAATGCCACAAAAATTATTGAAGAACTTGGTTGGAAACCGGAAATAACAAAATCCAATTTTAATGAGGGATTAAAAGAAACAATTGCTTGGTACAAAAATAATCAAGACTGGTGGAGGCCACTTTTATCAAGAAAAGCTATGATTATGGATAGAACTAAATCAATTTCTGCTTATATTTCATTAGATCGAGAATCTGGAAAAACTAAATTTGTTTTTGGGCAAGTAGAAGATTCACAGAACAAAGTTCCAGAAATTAATGATAATGAAGAGCATTTTGTGGAGCAAAATTTAGTTAGATATGAAATTGTTATCAAAAACTTAGAGAGCAAAAAGTGGTATCAAAATAGTCCAGATTCAATTAAAGATAAAATTAAAACACTTGGCATAAATCCTTCGACATTTGGATATGTAGAGGATTTAGCGGGGAGAGAAGATCACATTAATGGAGATGTAATTTTAAAACTTACAAAAATTGAGCATGCAGATCCAAAATTTGGAGTATATGGTATTGGATCATGGTTTGAAATAGAAAATAAAGAAGGGAAAAAAAGAATGGAAGGTTATTATTCATGGGGTTGGGGACCAAAGTCTGGTGCAAAGCTTTTAGTTTTAGTTAAAAGAAATGGCGAGATTACACATTTGGCAACACAAAGAGAACAGAAATTTCCAACTGGGGCAATTGAATATGCGTTGGCAGGAGGATTTCCAAAATTAAATGAATCGGTGTTAGATTTTATAGTCAGATCATTTCAAAAAGATTTGAATTTAAGTGTTGCTAAAAAGGATGTTACACTTGATCAAATTATTTCTTTAGGGAGACTTAACCCAGACTCAGGTATGACAAACAATAAACCTAATTTATATGCAGTAATAGTTGATCTTTCAGATGATCTTTACAAAGATATTAAAAAAGGAGATAAATTTGAAGAAAATGAGGGAATGGTTCTCTGGCCAATTGATAAACTTGCAGACCTTGTCAATAAATGCGACGATGCCTATTTCCTTTCAGCGCTTTCAAGATTAACACTTTCAGGTGTTACGACCATAAAACTTCAGTAGTTATACCCTATAACTTGACATTTAGCCTCGAATTTGATAGTATTCTTGTAGGTTTGGAGAACCTTGACATGTAATATCGAAAGGAGCGTAAAGCGCTGAATTTATTCAGTTGTGAATGGCTCAAAAAGAAAGGCACGTAGAGAGCTAGTAGGTAACTTAAGAACCGACTAGTTTCAAGTGGTGCGTAAACCTAGTGACAAAAAAGAGGTGTACCATCATGAACGCAATATCAATTGGTTCACAAATGCCCGCTGAAAATCTGTCTCGTCTTCCACGCGAAGTTGTTATTAAAGTCCATAAAAGTGAATATGCCGTTGTTGGCTATTTCGATTGGGCTCAAATGACATTTAAAAATATGCGTCTGACGCGACATTTTGAAGACAAGGGCGTGACGTTTAAAGAACGTGTTTCACCGAAATGGATCAGTGGCCTTCCCAAGAATTTTGAGTTTGCTATCGTCAATGACGATGGTAAAGACTCAGGTTGGAAGGGATCAATAACTGACTTTAATTTCAACATGTTCGTGGCTGGCAATCTTGAGATTGGTGGTGAGGGAAAACCCAATCGCATCATTTTTGCCAATGAGAGCAATCACACCCTCAACGACTATGACTTGGTTATGGCTACAGGGTTTGGTTATCTTGCTCCTATTGATCGGCTTAGGCCTGAGATTCTCAAGATCAAAGGTCGTAGACCTATCATTGTTGAAAATCTGATTAAGTCAACATCTTCAGGTGGCGCGATTGCACCACTGCTGTTCTTTGACGAAACATGGAAGTGTTTTGCTCAGCCCAGCAAAAAGATCGGATCAGATTTGACTGTTGTAACAACTGTTCGTGCACCACGTCACGCAATTCAAAATCCCATTCAACCAGAACGAAAACCAGGAATTTCTTTAAAGGCTGGAGGCTTAATTCGGCTTTGGCAATCAATGATTGCAGCTGGCCGAAAAGCTGAAAATGGGATGATCTCAACATTTGTTGCAGAGTGCGGGCCTGAGTTTCAAAAACCAGACGGTTTTGAAGTGATGTCCTTATTTGAGTATGTCCCGCAAGGTGACATGCCAGGTATGGCCGCGCTTTTACCATGGTTTTTGTGGCGCTTTGGTGATGAGTTTGAAAAACTTACACCCACTCTTGTACCAGCTGATGTTAAGTATGATGTGGCCGTGTCTTATGGTAAACCGATGCAAATTGCAGTTGTTCGTAATGAGTCATGGAAAATCTTGATTCACAAAGGACAAGCGTTTGCTCGAGATGGAGTTGTGATTTCTGACTATACAGCACTTGACTTTGAACCCTCAATGGTTCAAGGGAAACTTAGTGCCGTGCACAACCTTCATCCTGTTGACCCGAATGATAAGCGTGGCACATCAACCAACGCGACCGTTGGACTTTTTCCCGTTCGAGTTTTTGATTACGAAAATATCTCCAACCTTGGAGATTGGGAAGAAGTTTCACTCACGTCGTTCTGGCAGGACCATCATGATGCTGAAGGTCAAGCAGCATTGTTTCAATTCTTGTTCCACCTTTATGGTGAGCAAGTAGTTAGTATCGGTCCGAAATAGTACAAACTAGTCCTCCAAACCTAGTTTAAACCAGATACCGGAACGGGATCTCATAAACGATCTCACAGCGAGAAAAATCTCGTTCCGGTGTCGGTAGGTAAAAATTTGCTAGTGCGATAGAAAAGATATGAAATTGAATTAAAAACTCAAAATCAGAAAATATCTATCGCACGGCAAGAACAAATTATTCAACAAAGTTATTTTAGAAATTCAATTATTTTGGATAAATATGAAGGGACTTGGGTTAAGGCTGTTTTAATTGAATTAAACACTAATTCGTCATCAATTTTTTCATAATTATGAGCAAGTGCATTTCTTAATCCTGCTGATTTTGGTAAGAATAGTTGTGAATTTTAAGAAAATATTTATAGTCACAATATTTATGGAAAGCTTCAAGTGATAATCTGTCATAATTGGATTTATCTCCTGCCAATAATTTACTTTTAATTATAACTTTTTGTAAAAGTAGTGGATTAGCGTGGGTTATGTCAACCAAATCAATTTTATCTTTTTTTAACAATTTAGATAAATCTGCTAATAATTCCAAAAAATTAACTTTTAAACTATCATTTTGACGCACGAAAGCAATATCAGTATCACTTTCAGAGTGGGTTTTTCCTGAAACTTGTGATCCATGCATTAAAATTAATGATAAATTATATTTTTTTCTTATTTCTTCTAAATTCATAGGTTAAGTATAACATTATGTTAAAATATTTTCATGGAAGCTAGAACTAAAGGTTTGAAATTAAATAAAAGACTGATGTTTGGGACAAGGTTTTTTGTTGAATTAAAATCTTTAAATTCTGTTATTCAATTATTTTATTTATCTCGAGGTCTTGATTTAGGACAAATAATTTATTTAAGTCTTGTCTGGACTATTACTTCATTTCTTTGTGACGTGCCATCAAGTTTTCTGGCTGATAAATTTGGCAGAAAAAAACTAATAATGGTTGGAATATTGCTCACCGCAATTTCTACAACCATGCTTTTTAGTGCATCGTCATTTTTTACTTTTACACTTTGTTATATAGTTGGTGCCGCAGGTTTTTCGTTCTTTATGGGTGCAGATCACGCAATTTTATATGATTCTTTAAAAGAAACAGGTGAAGAAATTGGAGTAAATAGAGTTGCGGGTAAGTATTTTTCATCAGCCAGTTTACCAAAAATATTCATGCCATTTTTGGGAAGTTTTATTGCTAAAGGGTTATTACCTTCACAATTTATAATATTAATTGCAATTGATTTAATTGGTATTGTCGTATCAATAATTTTAGCGTCATTTTTGACTGAGCCAAAAGTTGAAGAAAAGGCTGTTAAAAAATTAAGTTTACTTAAAGAAGGATTCAAATTAATTAAGTCTGATAGTATGCTTCTCAAATTTGCATTAAATAAAATAATTGTTTTCCAAGCCAGTTTTGTATATTGGAAAGTCTATCAAGTACTTCTTAAAAATGCTGGATTGCCAATCATATATTTGGGTGCTATTTATACAGTTTTTCAAGGAATTACTTTTTTGATGTTTTGGAATACAGAAAAAGTACAAAACAAAATAGGAAAAATTAACTTTATGTTTTACCCACCAGTAATTGGTTTTATTGCAATTGTTGCCTCACTTTTGACTTCAAATCTAATAATTTTATTCTCTGCCTGTGTATTATTATTAATAGTTGGGACTGTTAGAGATCCATTATTTATGGCTCAAATTCAGACAAGAATTCCATCTTTCAATCGTGCGACGGCAACATCGACTTTAAATACAATTAAAAATATTGGTGATGTACCATTACTGTTGTTAATTGGATATTTAGCAAAAGTAGATATAACCTATGTTTTAATAATCTCGAGCATTTTGTTTTTAATACCAATTATATTTTTGAGAATTAAAAAAGAGGAATTGATGATATAATTTAAAGATATGATGCGATTTGACCCTGAGAATAATATTATTAAAACTGGTATTGATGGAGTTGTTCTAATTCAAAGGTCGATTTTGGGAGACTCAAGAGGATTTCTTCATGAACCTTATAACAAAGAAGAGTTAAAAGTAGCCACAGGTGTTGAATTTAATCCTGTTCAATGGACACATGCATATATAAAACCTGGAGTTATCAAAGCCGTCCACTCTGAAAATTGGAACAAATTAATTTACCCTATTACAGGTATTTTGTATGCCCCAATTGTTGATCTTCGTCCTGAATCAAAAACTTTTGGAAAAGTTGAATATATAACAATTGATAATACAAAAGAAGATTCACCACGACACGCTTTATTTTTACCAAGCGGTGGGATAGGAAATTCTATTTGCACATTAGGTACGGAAATGATGCATTATTTTTATTTGATTGATGAATATTGGGATGATGCAAAAGCCTCTGGCGTCGCTTGGGATGACCCTGACCTAAATATAAAATGGCCAATCAAGGATCCAATACTTTCTGAAAGAGATAAAACAAATAAAACACTTCGCGAATCATTTCCTGATAAGTTTAAATAAACTATGAAAAAAATATTAGTAATTGGAGCAAGTGGGTTAGTGGGGTCACGATTTGTAGAATTAGCTAAAAGTAAACTTAGTATTATTCCTGTTGATGAAAATATTTTAGATATTACAAATAAAGAATCGGTTGATAAATTTTTTAAAGAAAATGAATTTGATTCAGTTTTAAATTTTGCAGCAATCACAAATGTTGATGGTGCAGAAAAAGAAAGAGGAGATGAAAATGGTTTTACTTGGAAATTAAATGTAATTGGACCTAAAAATCTAGCAGAAGCTTGTAAAGTAAATAATAAGCAAAGCTTGGCCAGTAAGAGCCCTGGTAAATTTTTAGTTCAAATTTCTACAGACTTTGTATTTAGAGGAACAGAAAATGAAGCAGGACCATATGCAGAAGATACCACATTACCAGAAGATAACAACGGTATTGGGTGGTATGGATGGACCAAGAACAGAGCAGAGGCTAGGATACGAGAGTCAGGAGTTAGGAATGCAGTTGTAAGAATTGCATATCCATTTTATGGCTCAAAATTCGAACAAAAATTAGATTTTGCAAAAAATTACTTGAAGGTTTTTGATAACGGAAAACTATTTCCAATATTTACCGACCAAACATTTACTCCGTTAAATATTGACGACTTTGTCGAGTCAATGGTGAAGATATTAAATGAAGAAATTGAGGGCACGTTCCATATAGTATCAAGTGATACAGCGACTCCATTTGATTTTGTGGAATATTTGCTTAACAAGACAAGAAATGTTTCTGGAGTGGTTCAAAAAGGATCTATGATTGAATTTTTAAAAACTGTGGGTAGGACTCCACGACCTCGATTGGGAGGGTTGAAAACTGAAATAACAGAAAAGAGATTGGGGATGAAATTTAAGACATGGAGAGAGATGGTTGATGATTTTGCAAATAAGCAATAATTTAAATCCGATGACTTTCCATATATTTATGAAGTTCAATTTGTAAAGCTCTTAGTTGTTCAGCGGATTTTATTTCTGAGGCAGTCAATTCAAGTTCTAGTAATCTAACGGTTTGTCCATTTGCATCATTTACTAATCCATACCATCCATTTCCGCCTCTTCCACCTTTAACATCATATAGTAAAAGGTCGTTTCCAGTCAGATGACTAATTCTGATACTAAATTTATCTGGGAACTCAGTACCTCGAACATAGTGAGTTGGTCCTAATTCCATATTATGGGATATTTTATATCTTTTTTCTGAACTTTGCAATATCTTTGTGATTTCCCATTAAAAGAACTTCTGGGACTTTTAGTTTTCCATAAATTTCTGGTCTAGTGTATTGTGGATATTCACTATCCATATTTGAACGTGATCCAACGTTGACATTATGCGATTCTTCGAGAAGTGACTGTGGTTTTATTACATTTGGTATCAGACGTGTTACAGTGTCTGTTATAACCATTGCAGGGATTTCACCACCAGTTAAGACATAATCACCGATTGAAATTATGTCATCAACTAAATTCTCATGAACTCTATGATCAATTCCTTCATAATGTCCACAAATGATGACTAATCTTTTAAGTGCTGAGTATTCGTACGCTTTTCTCTGTGTGAATTTCTCACCACCTGCATCGGTCATTATAATTTTTGTGCCTTTTGTGTTTGGCTTGGCTTTAATTGATTTTAATGCATTGTCAATTACATCAACTCGTAAAATCATACCCGCACCACCACCATATGGTCTATCGTCAACTGTTCTTCTTTCATCGATGCCAAATTGGCGCATGTCAATAATGTTTAAATCTAAAAATTTCTTATCTTGCGCTCTCCACATAATGGATTCATTCATTGGACCTACAAACATTTTTGGAAAAAGTGTAATAATATCAATTTTCATATTTGTATGATATCATAGTTTCAATTATGCCGTTAAAAGATCATGATGGGTATGGTTATTCGGTTCGAGCTGTACCACTTAGTCTTAGAGGTTGGCTAAAAGCGTTGGGTGATAGCCCAGTGATGGCAAATATACCCCCAGCGATAAAAACTGGAATTGTTGAAATGGGAAGTAAAGTTAGATTGAAAAAAGACGGTACGGTGGTTGAGATATTAACCGATTCGAATACTCCCCTGTTAGGTTCAGCAACAATTGTCTATGAGAGTGCGGCTGACATCGTTTATGATAAAAATGGTATTGCTTCATAATCTCGGTATTGTTTTAGTGTAAGATTTAAAGAAAGTGCTTAAGATAAATATAAAAAAGATTCCAATTCTACCTATATCTGCACTTGCCTTTTATCTTTTAACAATTATCCTTTGGAAACTAGAACTTATACCAGAGCCAAAAGAAATTTTAAATATATTAGAAGGTTTATATACAAGGTATGGTTATTTAGGTTTAATAATAGCAACTTTTTTAGAAAGCATCGTCTATTTAGGTCTTTATTTTCCAGGTTCTCTTATTATTGCCCTAGCTGTCTTTTTTTCAGATGGTAGCTATCCAGAACTATTGATTATTAGTGTTATTGTTGCCCTAACTCTTACGGTAACCGCCGTTATTAATTATTTTTTAGGTAGATATGTCTCTATTAAGAAGTTTTCGAAATCAAAAATGATTTCTAAAGGACTTTTCTTATCCATGCTCCACCCTGATTTTTTAGCCTTTTTCTTCTTTAATGAAGGTCTAACAAATCGAGGATTTAAGAAAGTTGTCTATGTACCAATTATAATGATTCCATATGGATTTATTTTTGCATTACTTTTGTCAAAGTTTTCAGGCCCCGCAAGACAAACTTTGGAAAACCCATCTATATTATTAGCGTTTATTTTACTTTGGATTATGAGCTCTTTTATCTTTAGTTATAAGAGAAGAAAAATTGTAAAAGAAGTTTCTTAAGGGTATATATTTTTCTGTTTATTTTTGATAGAGTTAATGTATATGCAAAAAGTAGTTATAGTAATGCCTGCTTGGAATGAAGGAGAAAACATTTCAATGATGGTTAAACAGCTTATGGATGTTGAATTTCCAAAGATTAATGCAGAAATGCACTTATTAGTTGTTGATAACCATTCAACAGATAATACTGTAAAAATCATAGACGATGCTTCAAAGAATTACAAAAATGTCAATTTGATTCAACAAGAGGGAAAAGGTTTAGGGTGGGCATATATTACAGGTTTCAAATATGCAATGAATCAACTAAAAGCAGATGCAGTTATGGAAATGGACGCAGATTTTCAGCATCCTCCAAGGTTTATAAAACCAATGGTGGAAAGCTTTTTAAATGGTGCGGATTATTGTATTGGATCCAGATATATTAAAGGTGGTTCAATTCCAAAAGAATGGGCTCTCTTTCGCAAAGCCATTAGTTATTTTGGGAATTTATTTATTAGAATTGTTTTATTGAAACCCTCACTTCATGATTTAACTACGGGTTTTAGATTAACTAGGGTTAAAGGAGTGTTGGACCAAATAGATCTTGACCACTTAATGGAACCTGAACGATTTGCGTATAAAGTAGATCTTTTATATCAATCAATTAAAAATTCAAAAAAAACAGTTGAAGTTCCACTTGAATTTGCCTCACGTACGAAAGAGGTTTCAAAATTTAACCCTAAAGAGATGATTTCTACTTTTAAAGTTGCAATTATTTTAGGAATTAAAGACAAGATGAAGATAATTAAATTTGGAACAGTTGGTTTTATTGGTTTTGTAGTTAATTTTGCTTTCTTAAGAATATTTAGGAGTTTTGGCTTATCAGAGCTTTTAGTTTGGTTGTTTGCAACGGAACTAGCAATTATAAATAATTATGTCTTTAACAATATCTGGACATTTAAAGATAGTGAAATTAAAGGCTTAAAAGCAACGATCCTAAAATTCTTGCAATTTAATCTAACTTCTGCTGGTGCTTTGGTTATTCAATCAATCGCTGGTCCATTTGGTACAAAGTTGATTGGAGAAAAGTACGATTTTATTGTTCTTGCCTTTGTGGTTGCATTTTTAGTTCTGCCATATAATTACTTGATGTACACAAAGGTGATCTGGAAGAAGAAAAAACAATAACTTCATTTTTTTCTTTACAACTTTTACAAACTCTTACTGGTGGAAAACTTTTATGACCTTCTGGGCATATATTACCAACAAATGGAATACTATTTTTAAACAATCTCCAATGTTTAGGAATTTCCACTTCATATAATTAGTCTTTAGAAGTTTTAAAAACCCACAGAGTTGATATATCTATGTACTAGTACAGGTGATACAGTTACATGTTTATTTTTAGTTTTGAATAATAAAGTTTGTTAGGATATATATCATTTCCTTGTAATTTTTTTGGTCATCATAATGATGATTCGCACCCTCAACAATATATAATATGCATTTTTTTATAATTTTGCTGGTTTCGACACTTTGTTTATATGGGACGCTTTCATCTTTATTACCATGAACAATAATTGTAGGAACTTTTATTTTTTTACTAGCTAAATAGCCATTATTTTTAATTCCATCTATATAAAAATTATAATTTAACTTTAGTTTTTTACCATTACCACTTAAATAATATTTATATCCTTTATTTTTCCAGTTTATTAATGTTTTATTTTCTTCTTTTTGCTCAAACAATTGAGGATAATTAGAAACTGGAGATTTAAGAGCAAGTAAGTATAAGTCGTTTGATTTTGAAGCGGCTATTATACTAGCAATTCCACCAAAACTTCCACCTAGTAAACCGATTTTTTTATAACCACGTAATTTTAATAACTTAATTGCTTGTAAAATATTATCTACAGCTTCAGTGATTGTTATGTTTTCGAATAATCCCTCACTTTCTCCGTGTCCATAAAAATCAAATCTAAAACTCGATATATCATTTTTGCTTAAAATGTCTGCGATATCAGTATATGAATGACTATTTTTATGAGAACTAAAACCATGGCATAAAATTATAACTGGTTGAGTAAAAGATTCTGATGGATTTCGTAAAATACCACAGAGCTTTATCTCTTTGCATTTAAAAAAAATTCTTTTTTCTATTAAATTTTTCATAAGAATGGTGCCCAGTTAGCAATTGGCATTGCATTTTGAGATATGAAGGAAAGAGAATAAAGATAAATTGGAATAATTAAGACTGCAATTGCTAACTTAAATTCTTTTTTAACTAATACATCATTATATCCTAACAATAGAAATGGAACGAGAGGTAGAGAATACCTCATTAAATCTCTATGGGCTACAAACAACAATGGAATAAAGAAACAAAAAGCAAAATAAAAATAATTAAATAGTTTTTCTTGGTATAGTTTATAAATTCCTAAAATCCCAATTAAATATATGAAAATTACTTCCTCAAGCCAAAATGTTCCCACCCAAGGCGCGGAATAATTAAAAATTTGAAATGGTGGAAAGAAGAGATGCATGTTATCTCCTGATTTAAAGTAAATCCAGAAGTCACCATATGTAATTTTGTAAAAAGAAAATACTAAGAGAACACCAAATGGCATTAAGAGTAATGGTAAATATTTTTTACTATGAAGTAACAAGCTTTGTTTATGTTCTTTAAGGTGTGGGACAATAATTTGTAATAAATAGGCCACAAAAAGCAAAATTGCAGGGGATTTGGTTATTTGAGCAAGCATTCCCCATATGCCTGCTAATAAATATTTCCCCTTTCCAAAAAAGTAAGTTGATGCAAGTATCGCGGCAATGAAAAATGGTTCAGGTGAACCAACTGATCTTACTATTAACCATCTTGCTGGAAAAATTGCAAATATTGCTGTCAACCAAAGCGCGTTACCTTCACTTAGAAATTCTCTTGCGTGTTTATTAAAAAAATATAAAGCTAATATTGATGAAATTAATGTTACAAAAAGCATTGAGTAAGGATGACCAAATATCGGAGCAAACGCTTTTATAAAAAGTGGAAACATTGGGAAATGTGCAGAATAGTATTCATTTGAAAGAGGAAATTGATAATTTGTCCCAATTAAATCTGGATTGTAAAAGGTTTTAGCAGCAATAATATAAAGTGGACCATCAAAGTTAGCTACAATTGTAGCCATACCTTGCTGAGGTAGGGGAATTGTCCACAGAGTTTTTACTCTTACAAAAAAAGGAAGCCAGATTAGAAAGGTAGGAATCAAAGTAAGCAAGATTATGGGGATAAGTCGTTTTAATCTGTCCATACTTTGATAATACCATATCTAGCCTCACATATGTTAGACTTTAACATATGGATTCAATTTCTGTCTTTTTCCCAACTTATAATGAAGAAGCAAATATTAAAGAGACGGTTTTAAAAGCTTTAGAAGTTTTAAAAAAGAATTTTAAAAACTTTGAGATAATTATTGTAAATGATGGATCAAGTGATGATACTAATAAATTAGTATCTGATTTATCAAAAAACGATTCAAGAATAAAGTTGATAAATCATAAAACAAATCGTGGCTATGGGGCAAGCTTGCAGACGGGATTTTACGGTAGCCGATATGAATGGATTGCATTTACCGATTCTGATGGTCAGTTTGATTTTTCTGAAATAAATAAATTTATAGAAACACAAGACAGAACCAAAGCTGATTTGGTTATTGGATATTATAAAAAGCGCAGAGTAAGTAAATTTAAAATAATAACTTCTAAAATGTGGGAATTTTCTGTAATATTGCTTTTTGGTCTTAAGGTTCGTGATATTGACTGTGGATTTAAATTGATATCTAAAAAAGTAATTGAAAATATTCCTTACCTAGAAAGTGAGAGAGGTGCCTTTATATCAAGCGAATTATTAATTAAATCCAAAAAGGCAGGTTTTAAAATAGTTGAAATACCCGTTACACATTATCCAAGAACACAAGGCAAAGGAACTGGTAGAGACATAAAAGTTATAATTAAAAGTTTTATAGATTTATTTAGATTATATCGAAATTTGCAACAAATTTGATATGTCATTTTTTAATAAAAATGTCATGGAAAAGACTCAAATAACAAACAAAGTTTACCATTTTGTGGTAAAAAATTGGTTAATTATATTAATTTTATTAATAGGTGCTTTTTTAAGATTATATAAAATTAATGAATATATGACATTTTTAGGAGATGAAGGTAGAGATTCTATAATTGTGAGAAATTTATTAGTTCATGCCGACCCCATATTGATTGGCCCAGGAACTTCAGTTGGAAGTATGTATTTGGGACCTCTTTATTACTATTTCATGGCATCATTTTTGTTTCTTTTTAATTTTTCTCCTGTTGGGCCAGCAATTGGTGTTGCACTATTAGGTGTAGCCACGATTTATTTAATTTACATAACAGGTCGAGAATGGTTTTCGAACATTGCAGGACTTGTTGCAGCAGCACTTTTTGCAATTTCCCCAACTGTAATTATTTTTTCACGCTCATCTTGGAATCCAAATATAATGCCATTTTTTGCAATGCTTTCTGTGTATTCAATCTGGCGTGTATATAAAAACAAAGAGTACAAATGGCTAGTAGTTACTGCAATTTCTTTTGCATTCGTTTTGCAATCTCATTATCTCGGGGTTCTAATTGCTCCAGTATTGTTTATATATTGGATTCTTGCGCGCGTTCCAAAGAATTACTCCCTATTTTCTATCTTCTTGTTTCTGTTTCTGATGTCCCCACTTCTTATCTTTGATATAAGACATGACTTTCTAAATTCAAAAGCGCTTTATAAATTTTTAACAGTAAGACAAGAAACAGTGTCCATTAAGCCGTGGACAGCTATTCCTAAAACGTATCCAATTTTTGAACAAATTAATTCAAGTTTATTGACAGCAAAAAATGCAAAAGTTGGAAGTTTGGTCACAATACTATTTACAGTTTACTTAGTTTTTATTTTTACAAGAAGAAAAAAACTAATTCAAGATCAACATTATTTAATCCTGCTCTGGCTAATTTCAGGATTGATTGGTTTTGGGATTTACAAACAAAATGTTTATGATCACTACTTTGGTTTTTTATTCCCAATACCTTTTTTACTATTAGGTTCATTGGTTGAAGATAGGATGAAACAAAAAAGTAAATTATTAAATATAGTTATTCTTTCAATATTAATAAGTCTTGTTGTTTTAAATCTTAAAAACAATCCACTATTTAAAACACCAAATAATCAAATGCAAAGATCAATTGAAGTTGCCAAAAAAATAATAGATGAATCGAAATACGAGAGATTTAACATAGCAGTAATAGCAGAACAAAATTATGAGGATGGTTATCAGTATTTTTTAGAAAAGGAAAATACAAAAGTAATTGAAATAGACCCCCAAATTCCTGCCAGTGTAACAGACCAGCTATTTGTAATATGTGAAGTTAACGGTAGTAGTTTAACAAAAGAAACTTGTAATCCTACAAATTCACCAAAGGCTCAAGTGGCAAATTTTGGTTGGAGCAAAATCGAAAATCAATGGGAGGTAGACGGTGTTATAATATATAAATTAATACATAACTATCCAGAAAACAAATGAATTATCCCGAATCACAATTAATATTAGACGAAATCAAAAAGGCAAAAAGAATTTTGATTAATTGTCATCGATCTCCAGACCCTGATTCAATTGGAAGTGCTTTAGCAATGCGAAAGGTTTTATTAAATATTGGTAAGCAGGTTGACGTAATTTGTCCAAGCGAAGAATTATATGAGAATGTTAATTATTTAGAAGGTTTTGATGAAATTAAAAAGCAAATTGATTTTAGAAAATTTAAATTTCTAAACTATGATTTGTTTTTAACTTTAGACTCTTCAAGTTGGGATATGGTAACAGGACTAAAAAATTTTGTTCCTCAAAAAATAAAAACTATAACTATTGACCATCATGCTACTAACACTAAGTACGGCGATATAAATTTATTAGATAAGAATGTTACATCAGTTGGAGAATTACTTTTTTTAATTTTTGAGGACTGGGAAATTAAAATTGATAAAGATATCGCCAATTGTTTAATGACAGGAATAATTGGGGATACTGGCGCCTTCAGATATCCAGGTTCAGATGAAAAAACTTTTCGTGTGACTATGGAATTGATGAAAATGGGAGCTGATAAAGATAAGACTATACATGCGTTATATAGAAGTGAACCTTACGAATTAATTCAATTTTATGGAGAAGTTTTGTCTAGGGTAAAAATTGACAAAGATAATAAATTTGTCTGGTCAGCTATACCTCATGAAATTTATAAAAAGTTAGGTAAACCGTCAATGGCAAAAGAATCCGCAGCTAGTTTATTTGCTCAAGTTGTTGGAGGAACAGATTTTGGATTTGTAGCAGTAGAACAGGAGAAAGATAAATTGGCCGTAAGTTTTCGTTCTAGGACAGGTCTTGACACTTCTCAAATTGCAGTTGAGCTTGGTGGAGGAGGCCATATTTACGCATCAGGAGCTAGAGTTGATGGGGAATTTAATCAAGCAGTTGAGAAGGTTTTGGCTGCATGTCGAAAATATGCCAACAAAAAAGTTTAGTATCATATCAATTTTACTTCTAGCGTTGTTTTTACGAATTTATCGATTACCTGAAATCATGGGTTTTTGGTATGACCAAGGGAGGGATGCTCTTGTCATTTGGGACTTTATCCATAATGGAAAACTTTTCTTAATTGGGCCGATGATGGGTTTTACTGGGATGTTTCGTGGCCCATGGTACTACTATTTAATTACACCGTTTTATTATTTAGGAAATGGAAACCCTCTTTGGCCATCAGTATTTTTAATTTTGACTTCAGTTTTTGCAATTTATACTTTATACGTAGTTGGGAAGAAATTAGGTGGAGAAAAAACAGGACTTCTATCAGCTTTTATTTCAGGAATTTCAATTTATATAATTGGTGCTTCAAGATGGCTTTCAAATCCCACTCCAATGCTTTTAGTTGGAATTAGTTTAGTATGGGCAGTATTTATGTTTTTAGAAAAGAAAAAATGGGCGGTTCCCTTAATCGCGTTCTTAATTGGTATGGGCTTGAACTTTGGAGCTGCTACTGAAATTTATTATATCCCTGCAGTTTTAGTTATTTTCCTAATTAACAGAACGATCTTACCAGATCGAAAAGTATTTTTATTTAGTGGATTTGTATTTTTACTATGTTTTGCACCACAGATCTTGTTTGAACTACGACATAAGGGAGTTTTGTCTGGTGCACTTTATAATTTTGTCTTTCAAGAAAAAACCTTTACATATGATTTTATAGAAATAATAAGGTCAAGAACAAACGTCTATTATGATATATTTTCTTCTAAATTCTGGACAGATGGTCGTGTGTTGTTCCTTCCTTTTTTTATAGTTTTTGTATCAATTTTGATTTGGAAATGGAAAAAACTTTGGAAAGATCCTAGATTCCAAACGGTTTTTATTTTGGCTCTTGCTCCAATTATTGGAACCTTGTTTTTTGTAAGTAATTTGGGAGGATTTTATGATTATTATTTTACTGGATACTATTTAATTTTTATTTTATTATTTTCATATATATTTTCAAAAGCTAACAAGTTAATTATTAGTTTGTTTTTAATCATTTTGATTTCTAAAAACTATCAAAGTTTCAAAAATACTTACTTTGTAAAATTAGATAATCCTGAAATTATTGCATTTAAAAATCAGGAACTTGTAATCGATTGGATCAAATCGGATGCTAATGGTAGTGTGTTTAACGTTGATGTATATGTCCCTCCAGTAATTCCTTATGCATACGATTATTTATTCAAATGGAAGGAACTAGGAAATGAAGAAAAAAACGTAAAATTGCTTTATACTCTCTACGAGAGTGATCCACCACATCCCGAACGACTTGAAGCTTGGCTTAATAGACAAAAAGGTATAGGAAAAGTAATTTATGAAGAAAGATTTGGTGGCATTGTGGTTCAAAGAAGGCAAAGAACGTAAAATAAAATGAAAGGAAATACAAAAATAATTCTTGCACTTATACTGGTATTGTCATTTCTATTACGTGTTTATAATTTTAAGTCGTATTATGTTTTTTCGCACGATCAAGACCTTGCTTCATGGATTATTAAAGATATTCTAGTTAATGGTCATCTAAGATTAATAGGACAAGAAACATCTAGTCAAGGAATTTTTATTGGAGCACTTTATTATTACATGCAAATTCCATTTTATGTGCTTAGTAATATGAATCCATTAGGATCAGCTTTTTTATCTATTATCTTGGGAGTATTTGCGACGTATAGTACCTATTATGTCGTAAGTAAAATCACGAATAGTAAGGCGGGTTTAATTAGTGCATTTATTTACTCCGTCTCGGCGCTAATTGTTTTTATAGACCGTGAGGTGGCACCAACAATGCCCGTCATACTCTGGAGTGTTTGGTATTTGTATAGTCTTTTCTTGGTATATGAAAATAAATATCTAAAAGGATTTGTGTTGTGGGGTTTTTTAATTGGGTTGATTTGGCACTTAAATTTAGCTTTAATGATTTTATCCCCTTTAGTTGTGGTTGCCTTTTTGTATTCTAAAAGAATTCTAAATTTAAAAGCATTGCTTTTGGGTATTATAATGTTACTTATAACAAGTTCTCCATTTATTCTTTTTGAATTTAGACATAATTTTAGTCAGATCAAAGCAGTTATTCTTTCATTAACAACAGAAAAAGGATTGGTTCAAGGTACTTCAAAAGGTTATCCAAAACTAGATAGAGTTATGCAACTAGTTAATAAAAATGCAATTGGGATATTTTCAAAATCTAATTTTATTAGACCAAGTATCGTTACCTTAGCCTTGTTAATTACATTTGTTTATTTAGTTAAGTCTAAGAAGATAAATAAATTTTGGGCGACCATCTTTGTTTTATGGCAGGGACTATATATTGCTTTTTTTAGTTTAAATGCATTAAACCCATCAGAATATTATTTTAATGGAATGAATATTGTTTGGATTTTTATTATAGCTATGGGAGTGTCTGAATTTGATAAAACGAAAAACCAAAGAGTAATTTTATATATTTTAGGAGGATTGTTTATCCTGACAAATGTTAATTTTGTACTGAAACATAATACCGACAAAAAAGGTTATGTTGAAAAAATGGATTTGGTTAAACATATTAAAGAAGATAGTAATAAACATAATTATCCCTGTATTTCTATTTCATATATAACTAGTCCTGGGTATGACTTGGGCTATAGATATTTATTCTACATTTTAGATATGCATGTAAATAAGCCAATATCGAAGTCTCCTGTCTACACCATTGTTTACCCGCACAGTTTAGTAGACAGAATTGATAAAAGTTTTGGATCTTTGGGGCTTATCTATCCTGAATATGAGCGTTATAATAAAAAGGAAGTGGAAGAAAGTTGCGCTGGCGCAAATTCTAATCTAACAGAACCAATGTTTGGATATACAGAGTAATATTTTAAAAAATATGAAAATATCAATAGTAATACCATCATATAACGAAGAAAATAATTTAAGAACAGGTTCTTTGTCGGGTATGGTAGATTATTTAAAAGAACAAAAATATTCTTGGGAAATAATAGTTGTTGATGATGGATCAACTGATAAAACAGCAGAACTAGCTCTTAAATTTGCTAAAAACCATACGAACATAACCGTTTTAAGAGAACCTCATAGAGGAAAAGGTGGAACAGTAATTGCAGGAATGTTAAAAGCAAAAGGTGACATTATAATATTTGATGATATGGATCAAGCGACTCCAATTGACCAACTTGAGTTTATATTACCTAAATTTTCCGATAGTTTTGATGTAGTAATTGGGTCTCGTACAGGCCGTGAAGGTGCTCCAATAATTCGAAAAACTATGGCTTTTGGATTTTCAGTTCTCAGGAATCTTATTTTGCAGCTTCCATATAAAGATACTCAGTGTGGGTTTAAAGGGTTTACAAAGGAAGCATCAGAAAAAATTTTTAAACGTCTACAAATTTTTAACAATAATCAAGCCCAGTCAGGAGCCTCAGTATCTGCAGGATTTGACCTTGAAATATTATATGTTGCAAGAAAATTAAAACTAAAAGTAGCTGAGGTCCCTGTAGTTTGGCACCATAAAGAAGGAACTAAAGTAAATCCAATCAAAGATTCATGGGAAGGATTAAGAGACTTGGTAAAAGTTAGGATTAACGCCCTACAAGGGAAATACAATTTAAAATAATGAAAAGTAGAGTTTTTGTAATTCATGGATGGGGTGGAACTCCCAGAGGGGAATGGTTTCCATGGGTCAAAAAAGAAATTTCTAAATTAGGATATGAAGTGATTGTCCCAGAAATGCCTGATACCAATCACCCAAAGATTGGTTCATGGGTTAATAAATTAAATGAAGTAGTAGGTGAAACAAGATTGACAGATATTTTTATAGGGCATTCGATCGGTTGTCAGACAATTTTACGTTTTGTAAATAGCTTTGAAGAAAATCAAATAATTGATAAAATTATTTTAGTTGCTCCCTGGTGGTATTTAACTTTGGAGGGAGAAGAAGAAAAGATAGTAACTGAACCATGGCTAAAAATTGATGTAGATTTTGAAAAAATAAAATCTAAAGAAAATAAAATTGTCAGTATTTTTTCTGATGATGATCCATTCGTGCCACTTGATATAAATCAAAAATTTTTTAAAGAAAAACTAAATTCTGAAATAATAATCGAGAACAAAAAGGGTCATTTTTCTGAAGATGGTGGAATTTTTGAAATACCAGTGATATTAGATTTGTTAAAATGAAAAAGATATTTAATGAATGGAAGTGGACAGGAGCAATTTTACTTTTGATTCTGGCAGTTGGGCTTGGAATTAGGATTTACAATTTGACTCTTTTGCCCATCTTTGTAGATGAAGCAATATATGTCAGATGGGCACAGGTAATGGCGTCAGAACCAACATTACGATTTTTACCATTATCTGATGGCAAACAACCACTTTACATGTGGGTTTTAATGTTTTTGATAAAGTATTTTTCTGACCCATTATTTATTGGTCGTTTAGTATCTGTCGCGACTGGCGTAGGTACAATGCTTGGTGTATTCACATTTTCATATTTGCTTTTTAAAAACAAAGTTGCTTCTTTATTTTCTGTCTTTGCATATATTATCTCTCCATTTTCTGTTTTTTTTGACAGGATGGCTTTGGTTGACTCGATGTTATCTATGTTTGGTGTATGGACAGCAGTATTTGGCCTTTTAACAGTTAGATACAAAAGACTTGATCTAGCATTAATCACTGGGTTTTTCCTTGGTTTCGCGACTCTAACCAAATCTCCTGCTCTTTTTATTGCGATACTATTGCCAAGCTTTTGGTTATTAGAAAATTGGTCCAAGAGTTGGAAAACAAGGTTTACTCAACTTATAAAATATGTTGTATTACTTGGGGTAGTTTATGTTTTAGCTTTTGTTATGTATAATATTCAAAGACTTGGGCCAAATTTCTCCTTACTTACATCAAGAACAGGTGATTATGTGTTACCCTTAAGCCATATTTGGACTAATTTTACTGATCCACTTATTCCTCATCTAAAAGACTTTTTCGTTTGGCTTATGAGTATGGGTCCTGCAACCATACTACCAATATCAATGTTGGGGGTATATGTAGGGGTTAAAAGATATTTTAAAGAAACCCTGCTTATTTTGATTTGGGTTCTTTTTCCTGTATTTGTTCAAGCAGAGTTGGGCGTGACGTTTACTGCAAGGTATATATATTTCACCTTGCCTTATTTTTACATTTTATTGGGAATGGTGTTTTTGTCCAAAAGTAAGTGGTTACGAGCGGTGAGTTATGGATTGATTGCAATGTTTATATTCCAAGCCATAAGATTTGATTATTTGTTATTAACAAATCCCGAGAGAGCTAACCTACCAAGAGGAGAAAGGTCAGGATATTTAGAAGAATGGACAGCGGGACAAGGGATAAAAGAGATTGCAGAGTATTTAAAAACAAACCTGCCTGCCGGCAGGCAGGTTGTAGTTGGAACAGAAGGGTTTTTTGGTACTTTGCCAGACGGACTTCAGATATATGTTAATGATTTACCAAATATTATAGTTAAAGGAGTAGGTGTTATAGTTACCGAAACACCAGAGACTTTAAAAGATGCGGTCAATGCAGGAAACAAAACTTATTTAGTTATGAACAAATCAAGATACAGAGGTAATCCGGAAAAAGAAGGCTTAAAGTTGATTGCAAGTTATCCTAAAGCATTAAGACTTACAGATTCAGATCAATATAGATCCTTTGGCCCCCGAGAAGAACTTTTATTTTTCGAGCTTTCAAAGTGATACAATTTAGTCTGTGGAAGAAGAAATAGGTATAGAAACAATAAAAAATAGAAGTGTGCGTGGAATTGTAGTTCTTACTGGCAGAACTTTTTTGCTTCAGATAATTGGTTTAGTAGCACAACTTTTTCTTTTTGCATATCTTGGTCGTTATGAGTTTGGAGTTTTTGCTATAGTTTCTGCAATTATTAATTTTCTTGTCTACTTTTCAGACATTGGTCTTGCTGCAGCCCTAATTCAAAAGAAAGAAAAACCAACAGATCTGGATTTAAAAACCACTTTTACAGTCCAACAAATTTTAGTGTTTACTGCAATTTCTGTGGTTTTATTATTAACTCCTTTTTTTGTTCAGAGGTATTCGCTTACAAATGACGGGAGAATGCTTTTATATGCACTTTCTTTTTCTCTTGTTCTCTCATCATTTAAAAGTATTCCTTCAGTGCTACTAGAAAGAAAATTAGAATTTGTAAAGTTAGTCTTTCCTCAAATATTAGAACAAATTGTTTACAACGTTGTTTTGGTCGTTATGGCAATGAAAGGTTTTGGTCTTGCCAGTTTTAGCGTTGCAGTTCTTGTAAGAGGGGTTGTAGGTCTTCTCGCAATTTATTACTTGCAACCGTGGAAAATAGGAATTGCCTTTTCAAAAGAGACGTTAAAAGGATTATTTAAATTTGGTATACCATATCAAGTCAATACATTTTTAGCAACACTTAAAGATGATGGAATGATAATTGTCTTGGGTAGTATAATTGGCCCTGCTGGAATTGGAATACTCACGTTTGCTCAAAAGATAGCCCGTCTTCCACTAACTTTTTTTATGGATACTGTGACACGTGTTACTTTCCCTGCTTTTTCAAGACTTCAGGACTCGAAAAATGATCTTGAAAGAAGTGTAACAAGATCTATATTTTTTATATGCTTATTTGTTTTTCCTAGTTTGATTGGAATAATAATTTTAGCTCCAATTTTAGTAAATGTTGTGCCAAGGTATGCACAGTGGACACCTGCCCTTATTCCAATTATTTTTATCTCTATAAACTTTGCTTTTGCAGCAGCTACTACTCAACTTACAAACCTATTAAATGCTATTGGAAAAATAAAGATAACATTTTATTTAATGATTATGTGGACAGTGTTATCATGGCTCTTGATTCCGATACTGGCCACTAAATTTGGAGTAATTGGCGCATCTATTGGATATTCATTAGTTGGAGTATCTTCAATTGTTGCTATATTTATTGCAAAGAAGTATGTTAATTTTTCTATAGGAGATTCAATAATAAAACCTTTAATTGGATCCATTGTAATGGGATTTATTTTAATTATAGTAAGAAAGTTTTTAGATTTAAGTATTAATTCAATGTTAATTTTGACTGCTGTTGGTGTTGTTGTTTATGGATCATCGATGGTTTCTATGATGGGAGTTTCTTTAATTGAAGACGCTAAAAGGAGTTACAAAACACTATTTAATGTTAAAAAGAACTAAGCATATTTGTTTAATTTGTGGAAGTAATAAAACTTCGGCTTATTGGGCAATGTCGGGATATAAATTGACCAAATGCGAAAAATGCAATTTTGTCTGGGATTTTTATCACGCAGAGGATGTATTGGCTCAATATGATAAATCTTATTTTGAAAACGACAATCCAAAAGGTGGATATACAAATTATTTTGAAGGAATGCGCATAAATAAAAAGACTTTTGTAGATAGGCTTTCAAAAATTGAAAAGCGATTAGGGTTTAAGGGAAAATTATTGGATGTAGGTGCTGCTTTAGGTGATTGCTTAGAGGTAGCTCAGCATTTAGGATGGAAGGATTCATATGGTGTTGAAGTTTCAAAATTTGCCGTAAGTGAAGCTAAAAAGAGAGGAGTTAAAAATATAAAAAATTCTGTACTTAGCGAATCTGGCTATAAAATGAATTCATTTGACGTCATTACATACCAAGATGTTATTGAACATGTTGATAATCCAATCAAAGAATTAAAAGATGCTTATAAATTTTTGAATAAAAATGGAATAATCTTTTTGGTTACTCCTGACATTGGTGGATATTGGCATAAGCTTCTTAAATCAATGTGGTATCACTACAAACCGAATGAACACATAATGTATTTTTCAGAAAATTCATTAAGACTAGCTTTGGAAAAATCTGGTTTTAAAAACATAGAAACAAGAAAAACATACCATGTATTAAGTATTGAATATGTTTTGAACAGGCTTATGTATTATTCACCATTTATCTTTGGCAATCTCAAAAAAGTTGCTACACAAATTGGAATTAAAGATTTTGCATTTAGGGCCTATACAGGTGAAATAGAAGCATGGGGACAAAAGTAGCTAAATACGTCGTAATATTTTTAGGTAGTATCACTTGGGCTTTAACCATGGTTAGAAGTGGATGGGCTTACAAGTATGGTTACGGGTTTTGGGGTCCAAATGGCCATGATGGTATTTGGCATATCGCACTTTCTAAAAGTCTATCTAGTGGATCATTTGAAAACCCTGTGTTTGCAGGCGAAAATTTAAAAAATTATCATCTTGGTTTTGATTTACTGTTGGCTTTATTACACAAATTAACTACCATACCAATTAGTGTTTTATATTTTCAAATATTACCACCACTCTTTGCAGTAGTAATCGGTTTATTGGTTTATAAATTTGTATATCTTTGGAGAGGATCAAAAAATGAAAGCTTATGGGCTACCGCCTTTGTATATTTTGGTAGCGGGTTTGGATTTTTAGTTACATTTTTAAGAGATGGAGTGATTACCGGCGAGTCAATGTTTTGGTCTTCCCAGTCTGTTTCAACTTTAGTTAATCCACCTTTTGCATTGTCTTTGATTTTTATATTATCAGGACTTATAGCCTTACAAAAAAAGAATTTATTATTAAGCATCTTATTTTTCGGATTGCTTATACAGATTAAGGCATACGCGGCAATTCTTATTCTTGGTGGATTATTTGTTTCTGGAATGTATTCATTAATCATTAATCATCAATCATTGACTATTAAAATATTCTTTGGTTCACTTGTTACGAACCTCTTTCTTTTTAGTTTAGTTAAAAACGATAGTTTGTCAGTGTTTGTCTGGCAACCTATGTGGTTTTTGGAAACCATGATGTCTTATTCTGATAGATTAGGTTGGGAAAGATTTTATTCTGCTATGACGACTTATAGAATGGGTGGAATATGGTTTAAAGAAATACTAGCCTACGGTGTTGCTTTCATAATATTTATCATGGGGAATATGGGAATAAGAGTTGTTGGATTTTATTTTTTCGCAAAAAACAAAAAACTTGACTCCCTTTTAGTATTTATATTAACAATGGTTTCAATGGCAGTCGTAATCCCAATGTTTTTTGTTCAGAACGGTACGCCGTGGAATACTATTCAGTTCTTTTATTATTATTTATTCTTTTTCTCAATATTTGCAGGTATTTCTACAAGTTGGATTAAAAATAAAATAAAATATATTATATTTTTTATATTTGCAATTTTGGGTGCATGGTCTACTCTTCAGCATTATTTACCAATAATGCCCCAAGCAATGGTTTCGTCTGGAGAATACGAAGCCCTTAATTTTTTAGCTAAACAACCTCAAGGGGTGGTACTTACTTACCCGTTTGATAAAAATAAAGCAAAAGAAGCAGAAAAGAATCCTCCACGACCACTTTATTTATATGAATCAACAGCTTACGTTTCAGCCTTTTCTGGAAAGCAAAGCTTTGAAGAAGATGAGGTTAATTTAAATATCACGGGATATGATTGGAAAACAAGGAGTGAACAAGTTTTGTGGTTTGTCTCAAATTTGGATGTAAAGGCAGGAAAAGACTTCTTAAAATCAAATAATATCAAGTATTTATACTTAGTAAAGGAAGCTTCGCCGCTTCAAGGAGAGCTACTTAAATTAGGTACAACTGAACTGGGATTAACTAAAATTTTTGAAAATTCTACTGTAGATATATTCCAAGTCGAATAATTCTAGCTTCTTTGATACAATTAGGGGTATGGCTAAGATTTCTGTTGTGGTTAATACTTATAATGAAGAAAAGAAGCTTTCTCGTGCGCTTTCTTCTTTAAAAGGCTTTGCAAACGAAATAATTGTAGTTGACATGATGTCGACCGATGGAACGAGAGATATTGCAAAAAAATATGGTGCTCGAGTATTCAAACATAAAAAAATTAGTTTTGTTGAACCTGCTAGAAATTACGCAATTGATAAGGCTAAAAATGATTGGGTAATAATATTAGATGCAGATGAAGAATTAACTGAAACGTTGAAGATTTTTTTGAAAAAAGAAATTAAGAATCCGCAAGCTAATTTTTACCGTATACCTCGAAAAAATATAATTTTTGGTAAATGGATGAAACATACAGGTTGGTGGCCAGATTACAATATCAGATTTTTTAAAAAAGGAACAGTTACTTGGAATCAAGTAATTCATTCTGTTCCAATGACCACAGGTGTTGGATTTGATTTACCAGCAAATGAGGAATTATCAATAAAACATAAAGCATATTCTTCTGTTGAAGAATATGTATCAAGAATGAATAGATACACTTCTGTTCAAGCAAGAGAATTAAATAGAACAAAAATCGAATTTGATTGGACTTTTTTAGTTAGTAAACCTTCTTCAGAATTTTTAAGGCGATATTTTGCTGAAGAGGGTTTCAAGGATGGTACTCATGGATTAGCTCTTTCGTTATTACAGGCGTTATCAGAACTAGTAATTTATGTTAAATTGTGGCAAAAACAGAATTTTAGGAAAAGAAAAATTAGTATTATTGATGTCGAACCAGTATTTATCAAATCGTATAATGAAATTGATTGGTGGATAGGTGAATCTAAAATTAGAACAAGTAAAAACTTTATCAAGAAAATATGGTTAAAACTAATAAGAAGACTAAAGTCTCAATAATAATCCTTACAACCAATGCTCTAAAAATGACTAAAGAGCAACTTCTCGATGTTTCAAAACTCGATACAGGAGGTTTTGATGTGGAGTGTTTAGTTGTTGATAATGGGTCAAAAGATGGAACTGAAGAGGCGATTAAAAATTATAAATTACCGAATATGAAATATAAATTTATTCAAAGTGGTGCTAATCTAGGTTTCGCTGGAGGAAATAATGTTGGCATACAAGATGTTTTAAAGAGGAAATTTGATTTCATAATTTTAATGAACAATGATTTAATTTTACAAAAAGATATTATTGTAAAACTTGTTGAATATATGCAACAAAATTCTGATGTTGGTATCGCATCACCAAAAATGTATTTTGCTAAAGGATACGAGTTTCATAAAGACAGGTATGAGAATAAAGAAAAAGGGAAAGTATTGTGGTATGCAGGTGGTTTAATTGATAAACAAAATGTTTATACAAGCCATAAAGGGGTAGACGAAATTGATCATGGTCAATATGACAAAATAGAAGAAACCGCGGTTGCTAATGGTGCGTGTGTAATAATTAGAAGAGAAGTTTTTGAAAAGATTGGATTATTAGATGCTTCATTCTTTCTATATTGGGAAGATGCTGATTTTTCAGAAAGAGTAAAACGTGCTGGTTACAAAGTAATTTATTTTCCAGAAACTTGGATGTGGCACAAAGTTTCTGCTTCAACTGGAGGTTCGGGAAGTCCAACAAATGATTATTTTCTGATTAGAAACAGGTTTTATTACTCTATGCGTTATTCTTCATTTAGAACTAAATTTGCAGTATTAAGAGATACTATAAAACAAATATTTACAGGCAGAACATGGCAAAAATGGGGAGCAATTGATGCATTGTTGGGCAGAAAGGGAATGGGACAATGGGCAAAACGTTGAAATTATCAGTAATAATTTTATTTGATTCTAATTCGGATAAAAAACTTCTTGAACAATCTATAAAATCTGTTGATTTTGCAGATGAAATACTAAAAATAGAAACCTCAAAAATGATAGGTGGATTTTCAGAATGGAGAAATGAAGGACTAAAAAAAGCAAAAAGTGAGTGGGTATTATACGTTGATTCCGATGAAGAAATTTTACCAGTCTTAAGGAATGAAATTTTATTAACTATTAATCATTTGCAATTAACCATTAGTGCTTTTGCAATACCACGACGCAATTTCATTTTTGGGAAAGAATTTAAATATAGTGGTCAGTATCCTGATTATCAAAAAAGACTTTTTAGACATTCCGCGATAAAGAAGTGGGTTGGTGATGTTCACGAAGAGCCGATTTTTGACAGCGAAGCTGGTTACTTTGGTAAAATTGGACATTTAAAAAATCCAATTATTCATCACAAAAATATGACATTATCTCAAATGATTGACAAAACAAATGAATGGTCAGAGATTGAAGGTAGATTAATGTTTGAAGTAAATCATCCGCCAATGAATGTTTTAAGATTTACTTCAGTGTTGCTTAGGGAATTTTATATAAAATTTATAAAAGAAAAAGCATTTTTAGATGGTAAAGAAGGTATAATCTATGGGATTTATCAGATATATAGTAAATTAATTTCTTACTCAAAATTATGGGAAAAGCAGCAATCTATAACCCGTATTTAGATACTCTAGGTGGGGGTGAACGTTATACTTTGACTTTTGCTAAAGTTTTAGCAGAAGAAGGTTATGATGTTGATATTGAATGGCATGACAAAAGCATCAAGGACAAGCTTTCATTAAGGTTTGGGTTAAAACTTTCCAAAAATATAAATATTGTAGAATCTATTAACAGGGGTGAAAGTTATGATACTTGTTTTTGGGTAACAGATGGTAGTATACCGACGCTTAAGGCAGGGAAAAATTATATTCATTTTCAAGTTCCTTTCCATGGAGTTAACGGAAAATCTTTATTAAATAGGATGAAACTATTTAGAATAGATAAAATCATCTGCAATTCTGATTTTACAAAAAAAGTTGTAGACAATGAGTATGGAATAGATTCAATGGTTTTATATCCACCAGTTGCAACTGACATATACAGACCTAAAAGAAAAATTAATCAGATTTGCTATGTCGGTCGTTTTTCTAATCTAATTCAGAATAAAGGGCATGAGGTTTTAATTAAACAATTTAAGATTTTAGTTAAAAACAAAAAGTTTACAGACTGGAAATTAATATTAGCAGGAGGGACAGAAGTAGGATCAACAGAATACTTGAAAAAATTAAAATTACAAGCACACGGATATAACATTGAATTTGTTGAAAGCCCATCAATTGAAATACTAAAGAATATTTTTGGTGTAAGTAAAATATTTTGGTCAGCTTCAGGATATGGAGTTGATGAAATAAAAAATCCTGAAAAGACTGAACACTTTGGTATTACTTTAGTAGAAGCAATGTCTGCAGGTTGTGTTCCATTAGTTTTTAATGCAGGAGGACATAAAGAAATTATTGATGCAGAAAATAATGGTTATCTGTGGGAAAATAAAAGAGATCTTATTAGCTTAACCAAAAAAATATTAAATGAAAAAGGTTTAATGAAGAAATTATCAATTAACGCTATTTATTCGTCATTAAAATATAATTATGAAAATTTTAAAAATAAAGTTGTCGAACTTCTTAAGTAATTATTATCAATATTTAATATTTTTATTACTAATAATTATATATTTTTGGAAAGTTTTTTTTCTTGGCGAGGTACCTTTACCTGTAGATTTGGTGGTTGGTGCATATTTTCCATGGCTTGACTTTAAATGGGGTTTTGATGTTGGGGTACCTGTTAAAAATTTGATAACATCTGACGTCGTTTCAGTAGTTTATCCAATAAAAAGTTACGCGATTGATTTAATTAAAAATAGTGAAAGTTTACTTTGGAACCCATTAATGTTTGGAGGTTATCCACTTTTTGCAAACTTCCAAATAGCACTACTTTCTCCAATTACACTTTTATATTTATTTTTACCTAAAATTTCTGCATGGACAATTCAAATAATGACACAACCTTTTTTAGCAATGTGTTTTTCTTATCTCTTTTTAAGAGAAATGAAACTGTCAAAGCTAGGGTCAGTTTTAGGGTCAATCGTCTATGCATTTTCAGGATTTAATATTATTTGGATGGAATGGGGAGCACATGGGCAAACTTCAAGTTTTATACCTCTTATATTGTATGCAACAAGTAAGTATATAACTGAAAGCAAAATTCGTTGGGGTGCTTTATTATCACTGGGAATATGTTTACAAATTGTGTCAGGATATCCTCAGTTACTGGTATACACAGCTTGCGCTGTAGTTCTTTTTGTATTTATTTATTTAAGAGATTTAATAAACTTAAAAGTTTTATTTAACTTGTTTATATTTTCACTCCTTGGGATCTTAGCTACATCCATTCAGCTTATTCCTGCGATGGAATTATTACGGGAATCACAAAGAATAACAGAAAATTTATCCTACGACTTAATTTATTTGCCATGGCAAAACTGGATTAATTTTTTGGCGCCTGATTACTTTGGAAATCACGCAACAGGAAATTATTGGGGAATTGGAAACTATACGAATGTAGTGGGCTACACAGGAATTGTTCCTTTAGGTTTATCGATTATTTCATTTTTTAGTGTACGAAAAAACAAATTTGCAAAATATTTAATATTATTACTTGTATTTAGTTTACTGTTTTCATTTCCATTTCCATGGACAAAATATTTATATTCACTTAATCTTCCTGCAATTGGTGCATCATCATTAACAAGAATTTTAATTCTAACTAATTTATCAATTGCTTACCTTTCTGCAATTGGATTTGATCTAATCAGCAAGAAAGTTCTAAAAAAATACATACTTTCAGGCATTTTATTAATAGTTATATTATCAATTTTAATAGTTTTAAGTTTTATCAAATACAATAGTGTCGATTCTCGGTACTTAATAAGTCTGAAAAATTTAGTAATTCCATTTTTATTGTCATTGTCCTTATTAATAACTACTATTTATTTAGTTTGGATAAAAAAATATAGAAATCTAATCTTGATTTTTATAGTTGCGATGTCAACATTTGAATTATTTAGATTTGGATGGAAATATACTCCATTTTCAAAAACTAGTTTAGTTTATCCAAGTACTCCAATAATAGATAATTTAAAATCTGATAAGTCTCTATATAGAGTTCACTTTGGTGAAGTAATACCTATGAATATGTGGACAACATATGGTTTATCATCACTTTCTGGGTATGATGCAGTATACCCACTACTTACATCCAAGTTTATAGCAGCTACAAATTCGAATCTAACGTCAACTGGTCCAATAGGAAGACACGGATCGTTTGATAATTTTGAGTCTAGATTATTTGATTTAGTTAACAATAAATATTTATTAACTCTTAAACGAAATGGAAAAGGTGAGCCAAGAATTAGTGGAATTATTCCTAAAAAATACAATTTAAGTAAATTCCGACCCATCTTTGAAGATGGATCAGTTGCAATACTAGAAAATAAAAGTTCATTGCCCCGTATATTTTTTGTTTCAGATTGGGAAGTAGTTAAGGATGATGAAAGAGTTTTACCAACTTTAGTTGATCCACAGTTTAATATAAGTAAAAAAATAATAATTTCAGAAGACTTTGATAAATTTACCCAAAGTAAGTTTACCTCTAAGTCAGAAATTAAAAATATAGTCTACACTTCAGGTAAAATAAGTTTTGATATAAGTTCAGATTCTAACGGATTTATTTTTATGTCAGATACGTATTATCCAGGGTGGGAGGCATATGTTGATAGTAGGCTCACAAAAATATATAAGGCTGATTATGTATTTAGGGCAATTCCTGTAGAAAAGGGAAGCCATAATATACTGTTTATTTATAATCCAAAATCGTTTAGAATGGGAAAGTTAATTTCAATTTTATCGATTTTAACTTTAATTTTAATATTAATTTATGGATACAAAAAAAATAGGTGAGGATTTGCATGAACATGTTCCTCCAAATTGGTACTTTGAGTCTCTAAAAAAGGATACATTTCAAAAATATTGGCATCATACTCGTTTTCGTGAAGTAAAAAAGTTAACAACTCCTGCAAATTTAGTTTTGGATGTTGGTTGTGCTGATGGTGTTTTTTCACACGTAGTGTTTAAGAATACTCGCGCTCGCAAATTTATTGGACTTGATGTTGTTAAAACTTCAATCGCTTGGGCAAAAAAACATTGGACAAAAGAAAAAAGAATGAAATTTATAGTAGGCGATGCTCATAAATTACCTTTTGAAAAAGAATCATTCGATGCAGTTTTTTGTCTTGAAGCATTAGAACACGTAGCCGATCCATTACGTGTTCTAAATGAATTTAAAAGAGTCATGAAAAAGAAGGGTTATGGTGTATTTTTGGTTCCATCAGACAACAATTTATTTAAAATTGTTTGGTGGCTGTGGCTCCACTTTTATCCGAGAGGATGGGTTTGGAGAGAAACACATATTCAGACATATAGGAATAATTATTTATCCAATGTCTGTAAAAAAGTAGGTTTTAAAATCGAAATAGACAAGAAATTTAATTTAGGCATGCTACACTTAATAAAGGTAACAAAATGAAAATATCAATAGTGATGCCTAACATTAATGGCAAAACAATAATGGAAAAGAATCTTCCAAAACTTTTTGAAGCAGTTAATAATCCACGCAATCATATTGCCGAAGTAGTAATAGTAGATGATGGAAGTTGGGATGATAGTGTTGCTTTTTTAAATAAAGAATATAAGGATAAAATTAAATTGATTAAACACACAAAAAACAGAGGTTTTTCAACAGCTGTGAATACTGGTGTTAGAGCGACTAAAGGTGATCTGATCTTACTTATTAATACAGATGTTATACCAGAAAAAAACTTTTTAGAATCAATACTTCCACATTTTGATAATCCAAAAGTGTTTGCTGTTTCCGCCCATGAAGATGGTTATGGTGGGGCAAAAGGATATTTTGCTGAAGGATATATTCAATTAGGCATGAATAGTGAAACAAGCTCTGCTCACTCAAGTTTCTATGTGAGTGGTGGAAGTGGAGTTTTTAGAAAAAGTTTATGGCAGAAATTAGGAGGTATGGATGAAAAATTGTTGTCCCCTTTTTATTGGGAAGATATTGACTTATGTTTCAGGGCAGCAAAGAGAGGGTATATAAATCTTTGGGAGCCTAACAGTAAGGTGGTTCACAAGCACGAATCAACAATTTCTAAATTTCCTAAAAAATATGTTGCAAGAATAAAAGAAAGAAATCAACTTTTAATGCTTTGGAAAAACATTCATAGTAAAAATTTAATGAGAAAGCATATTGTCGGAATTACTTTAAGATCACTTAAACATCCAGGATATTTAAGAATTATTTTAATGGCAATTGGAAGATTTGGAATAATGTTAAAAGCTAGGAATAAAGAAATAAAAGAATCAATAGTTTCAGACGAAGCTGTTTTTGCACAATTTAATTGATATGAATAAAAAATAATTAACACTTATGAAACAAATAGATTTATCAATTATAATTGTTAATTTAAATACAAAAGATTTAACCATTGGATGTATTAAATCAATTGAAAAAGAAGCAAAGAATTTATCTTTTGAGGTTTTACTTACTGATAACGGAAGTAATGACGGTTCGGTTGAAGCGTTTAAAAAAATAGCAGGGGAAAAGTTTTGGGAGAATAGATTTACTCTAATTTTAAATGATAGCAATACTGGTTACGGGAAGGCAAATAACCAAGGAATTAAAAAGGGTAGAGGAAAATATATATTGTTATTAAACAATGATACTGTAGTCCATCAAAATTCTTTACAGAGTTTGGTTGCATTTGCAACAAAAAATTCTGATGCAGGAGTAGTTGGAAGTAAACTTTTAAATATAGATGGAACACTACAAATGTCGTGTTATCATTTTCCAACAATAACAAATGCAATAAAAGAATACTGGTTTGGAAAAAAAGGATTATTTGAAAAATTTGCTCCAACTGGAAAAAAACCAGTAACGGTTGATTCAGTTGTGGGAGCAGCATTTTTAATGACACCAAAAGCTTTAAAAAGAGTAGGGATATTAGATGAGCGATATTTTGCTTATTTTGAAGATGTTGATTATTGTAGACAAACTTGGAAGAATGGGCTAAAAGTTTATTATCTTCCTGATTCGATAATCACACATTATCACGGTGCAACATTTAAGAAATTAGCTGATGATAGGGAGAGATGGAAAAAACTTATTCCAAGTAGCATTATTTATCATGGATTTGTAAAACATTACATACTTTTTGTTATCTTGTGGACTGGTCAAAAATGGCAAAAGTTATTACATCAAATAAATAAGTGACTAATATACTTCAAAATAAAAATAGATTTACATGGATAGTTTTAGTAATTGTATTTACGATTCCCGTATTTTGGAATTTACTTCGCCCTGGATATTTCTCCATGCAAGATGATTTACAGGCATTTCGTGTACAACAGCTCGATAAATGTCTTGACGACGGTCAAATTCCATGTCGTTGGATTCCTGATGCTGGTTATGGATATGGCTATCCTCAATTTAATTATTATCCACCTCTACCATATTATATCGGTGCATTAATGCATAGAATCGGTATAGAGTATATTGATACTGTTAAAATTCTTTTTGTTTTGGGTTATATTGCGTCAGCTCTTGCGATGTTTGTATTAGTAGATTCGTTGATAGGTGCTTGGCCCGCATTTGTGTCTTCAGTTCTTTATACATATGTTCCATACAAAGCAGTTGAGGTGTATGTCAGAGGGGCAATGAGTGAATTTTGGGCTTTTACTTTTTTCCCATTAATACTTTGGGCGATATACAGGTATATAAAAACAGAAAAGAAAAAGTATTTTATATGGTTTGCTGTTTCTTTAGCTTTATTATTAACTACTCATAATTTAATGTCTTTAATTTTTGCACCTGTTGCAATAATTTGGGCAGGGTATTGGTTGGTTGCAGAAAAAAAATTAATAAAATGGTCGTCAATTGCCTTGTCAGGATTATTAGGAGTCGGTTTGGCTGCCTTTTTTACATTGCCTGTTATATTTGAGAAACAATATGTCCATGTAGAATCTATGCTCTCAGGATATTTTGATTATCGTGCTCATTTTGTTAGTTTATACAAAATATTTATATCTCGTGAATGGGGTTATGGTTCATCAGGTTTTCCTAATGAACTGCTTAACCTGTCGACAGGATTAGTTCAATGGATTGTTGGTTTAATCGCAATACTTTTAGCAATAAAAAGTTATAAGCAAAGCTTGGCCGGCTTCGCCGGTAAAAAAAATAAAAAATTGTCTATTCTCGTCTTTTTACTTTGTATCTTGTCACTTATCACTTTATTTATGATACATATGAAGTCAAGTTTCATATGGGCAGAACTTCCGGTTCTTTGGTGGCTGCAGTTTCCTTGGAGATTTTTATCAATAAGTATTTTTATTTTATCATTATTGGCCGGACTAGCGGTATATTTATCTAAAAAATATAAATATGTTTTTGGTACTTTGTTAATTGTATCAGCAATATTTCTCAATATTGGATTTTTTGTTCCAAAAGATTGGTTAGATATTAGTGATTTAGATAAATTTTCAGGTGTGAGTTGGCAAAAACAAATGACAATATCGATTTTTGATTATTTACCAATTTACGCAACACTTCCTCCGATAAATGAAGCTCCACCAATGCCTGAAATTCTAGATGGAAGCGCTTTAATTATTAATTATCAAAAGGGTAGTAACTTTCAAAACGGAAAAATAAATGTATTAGAGGATGCAACGATTCGACTTCCTCTTTTTGATTTTCCTGGGATGCAAGTTAAAATTAATAACAAAATCATTTCTCATTATAACAATGATTGTAGGGGAGAGGATTTTTGTTATGGCTTAATTACTTTTAAATTATCAAAAGGAGAATATCAAATAGAGACAAAACTTACAGATACACCAATTAGAAAAATTGGAAACTACCTAACATTAACTAGTATGATTCTGTTGATCTGGTTATTAAGAAAGAAAGATGAATAAGCATAGCTTGCTATTACATAGTAAATTTTTTAAAAGCAACTGGATTTTGATATTAATATTTGTGTTGGGACTTTCTATTTCTTGGCCACTTTTTAAATCTGGTTATTTTTCTCACCAAGATGACTTGCATATTATTCGTATTGTTGAAATGAGAAAGTGCTTCTCTGACTTGCAAATTCCGTGTCGTTGGGTACCAGACATGGGCTGGGGAAATGGTTTCCCGTTATTTAATTTTTACGGCGTAGCCGCATACTATCTAGGTGCAATAATAAGTTATTTTATTGGTTTTATAGCCACATCAAAACTTTTGTTTTTTGTTGCTTTGACAGCAGGTAGTTTTGGAATTTATTTCCTTGTCAAAGATTTATGGGGAAAATATGCTGGACTAACCTCTGCAGTGTTGTATCTTTTTGCACCTTATAAAGCGTTGGATATTTATGTGCGAGGAGCACTTACTGAAAGTATGGCACTCGCAATAATCCCATTTGTTTTGTATTTTGGCTACAGAAAGAAATACGTTCCTTTCATATTAACTCTGTTTTTGTTTTTAATAACACACAACATAATGACCATCGTATTTCTGCCCGTGATTTTTATTTGGATGTTTTACTTGCTGTACTTAAGCAAGTTCAAGGATTTGAAATTGGTTATTCTTTCTTTTATTGTTGCTTTCGGTCTATCTGCCTTTTTTGTACTTCCTGCTTTTTTGGAAAAAGATTTGGTTCAAACTGAAAGTTTAACTAGATTTGAATTAGATTATAGAGCGAATTTTATAAGTATAAAACAATTATTCCTAGATAGAGTTTGGGGATATGGGACTTCTATTCCTGGTCCAGAAGGTGGTATGAATTTCCAAATAGGTTGGCCTCACTGGTTATTAGCCTTGTTGTCAATATCAGTTATATTTTTTAAGAAAGTTGAGAAGAAAACAAAATACCTGATATTGACAATTTTTTTAATATTTCTAATGTCAACTTTTATGACCCACATCAGGTCAGCGTTCATATGGGAAAAAATAAGCATATTATCTTTCTTTCAGTTTCCATGGAGATGGTTATCTCTTTCTATTTTGATATCTTCTGTTTTAGGTGGATTTACAATTACTTTGGTTAAAGAAAAATATCGAAAATATATAACTACTTTTATAATAATTATAACAATTATATTAAATTGGGGGTATTTTAAACCAAGAGAGTTTTATAATATTACTGAGTCTCAAAAGTTGTCAGGTGAATTATGGGAGAATCAAAGAAAAGGGGCCGTTTTAGATTATTTACCAAAGACGGCACTGGAACCAAGAGAAGCAGCCCCAAGTTTACCAATAATTGTTTCAGGAGAAGCTAAAGTGATTAATTTTGTAAACCATTCAAATAATTGGAAATTTAATGTAGAAGTAATAAAAGATTCTCAAATTGACATACCTGTATATTATTTTCCAAACTGGGAAGTTAAAATAAATGGAAAATCATATCCGTCACGACATGATAATTTATTAGGTAGAATATCAATCAATTTATCTACCGGAAATTATGAAGTGGAGGGTAATTTTAAAAATACACCACTTAGAACTATTGCCAACATGATATCGTTAATAAGTTTAGTTGGATTTATATTAATATGGAGAAAACGCAAAAACTAATAGGAAAGTATCTTTATCTATTAATATTTTTACTTTCAATACCTGCAGTCAGGTATCTATTCGTCTACGGTTATTTTGGTGTTTCAGACGATTTACATATTGGGTGGCTTTATGAAATGGATAGGGCAGTTAAGATGCTTCAGTTTCCTCCAAGATATATTCCAGATCTTTCTTTTGGTTTTGGCTATCCACTGTTTACATTTGTTTACCCACTTCCTTTTTATATCGCTGAGATTTTCCATTTGATAGGATTTTCTCTAGTAAATAGCGTTAAATTAGTATTTGGTTTGTCTCTTCCTCTTTCAATGTTGTTTATGTATAAATTGTTAAGAGTTTATTTGAAAGAGGATTTTTCACTTGCTGGTGCTGTACTTTATGTTTACGCGCCGTACCGCGCGCTGGAGTTGTTTGTAAGAGGGACGATAGGGGAGATAGTTGCTTTTGTTTTTTTTCCACTAATTATTTTATCTTTCATCAAATTAACCAGTAGTGAAAGATCGCTAAAATGGATTGGCATTGCTGGACTAGGAACAGCAGGACTTATTCTGTCGCACAATATTATGGCTTACATGTTCATGCCATTTTTAATTTTGTTTGTGATTGTCAGAATCTTGTTTTTATCTGTAGACCGTCGACAATCAGCTGTAGACAGTTTTAAGGCTTTATTGTTAGGCCTACTATCATCAATTTATTTTTGGTTCCCAGCAATTTATGAAAGTAGATTAATGAAATACGATACAGTATTTAATTTTTATGATCACTATCCAGCATTAAAGCAATTTATAACTCCATATTGGGGATATGGAGCTTCAGTTCCCGGGAATTACGATACAATGTCGTTTTACATAGGGGCAGTTGGAATTATGGTTATTGTTCTTGGGTCAATACTGTTTCTTTTAAAAAGCAAAAAGTTAACCCTTGATGAAAAGATAACAGTTGGTTGGGCAATATGTGTATGTTTAGTCAGTGTGTTTATGATGAATTTTAGATCGGCATGGTTTTGGAGAAACCTCCCACTTATTCCTTATTTTCAATTCCCATGGAGGTTTTTGGCCATGATTACATTAATGAGCCCAATATTGTTAATAGCATTATCCAAATTCAAAAAGTTAAAATATGTTCCACTTCTTGTAATTATTTTTTCAATAGGCCTTAATTTTAATTATTTTAAAACGAGTGAGTACCTAGGTCGAGGTGATGATTACTATATAAATCGATATATTCCTGTACCTGTTGCAAGTTCAGAGTACTTAAAAACTTCTGAAGAATATTTAAGGTTACCTAAAGAAACGGAAATTCGTCCAGACAAAAATTATTCAAGAGCCTACACTGATGGTCAAACAGTAGCACTTGAAATTGAAGAAATAAACGCACTTTACGCAAAAATAAAGACAAACAGTGAGACTGAATTTAAGTTAAATTATAGTAAATATAACTATCCAGGTTTTATAACAAAAATTGATGGTAAAAGGGTGGAAATTAATGCAGGAAAACCTTTCGGCCAGATTACCATATTAGTACCTAGCGGTAATCATCTAGTAGAAGTAAAATATAATGAGTCGCCAACAAGGTTAATTTTTGATATAGTTTCGCTCATAGCTTTTGCGGTTTCTGTATTAATAATATGCAAAAAACAATATCAACACTTTTAATATTAGCTATAATAGTTAGGATTTTTTTATCTTTCACTACTTATCATTCTGATGTTATTCCTTTTGATTTTGCAGGTAAAGTAATTAAGGCGGGCAATATAGTAAACTTCTACGACTATCTGTGGCAGTTGCCAGATAGTAGCCCATATTTAAAAGTCTATCCTAGAAATTTGTTCAACTATCCCCCACTACCCTATTTTTTCTTAGGAGGAGCTTCTCTTTTAACAACTTGGATTGTTGATCCCGTGATTCATGATAACTTTGTTTTAGACTTTAGGTCTACACTTGGAAATTCGCAACTTAATTTATTATTGCTAATGATGAAACTTCCATATTTTATTTTTGATATAGCGATAGCTTTTATTTTGATGAGTTTTTTCAAGACAGAAAAAGAAAAATTATGGGCATTTGGATTATGGATGTTTAATCCCGTTAATCTTTATGCAACTTATATGATTGGTCAGTTTGATATAATTCCAACCTTTTTAAGTGTTGTTGCTTTATATTTTGTAGTTAAAAAAGATAGATATTATTTAGCTGCGATTTTACTAGGGCTTGGTGCTGCTTTTAAGATATTTCCATTGTTGTTTATAATTCCACTTGCATTTGTAAAAACTGATTGGCTATCAAGAATCAAAATACTTTTAATTGCAGGGATTACTTATACAATATCTGCATTTCCATTTATTATGTCTTCAGGATTTAGAAGAACTGCAATGCTTGCAGGACAAACAACAAAAAGTTTTTATGCCCAAATTCCAATATCAGGAGGAGAATCAATAATTTTATTTTTTGCTGCAGTTATTTTTATATATATACTATTTTTATATAGGAAAACTGTTGTAGAGGACTTATGGAAAAGATTTTTTGTTATGATATTAGTGTTCTTCATTTTTACACATTTTCATCCCCAATGGTTTTTGTGGACCATGCCATTTTTTGTAATTGATCTTGTCTATACAAAGTTTAAACATCTACCGCTTTTTGTAGGACTTTTGGTTGTATATATTGGAATGATTACATTTTTTGATTCAGGGCTTTCAATTGGACTTTTTGCACCAATTAATTCAACACTTTATAATCTGCCAGATTTCTGGAAGTTGCTTGGATTGAATCTGGATGTAAATATGTCAAGAAGTTTATTGCATACAGTTTTTGTTGGAATTTCGATGTATTATATTTATTATTACTTTCCAAAACATGAAGAACAAAATTAATTTACTAATTCTAGCAGTAGTTTTAAGATTGTTAGTTTCAGGTTTATTATTTCACCCAGACATAAAAACTATCGCTTTTCAAACATCATTTTTAAAACAAGGAGTTGTTAATATTTATCCATATTTAATAAACAATAGGGCAAGTCTGCCATTAAAAGAAGAATTTGTGTATTTTCCACTTACCTATTTTACATTAGGCGGTTATCAAGCAGTTATTTCTACATTTTTGGGTAGTAATTTTGACAAGTGGCTACAAGACGCAGGCGCAAATTCTGTTGTTAATAATCCAAAGGTAATCTTTTATTTAATACTTTTGAAATTACCATTACTTCTTGTTGATTTTGCAGTTGCGTTTATACTACTTAAACTTTTCAAAGATAAAAAAGAGGGAGAACAGGCCTTTACCTTGTGGTTGTTTAATCCTTTTACAATTATATTAATCTATGCTTTTTCTAATATTGATTTATATGCAGTCTTATTAACATTAATTGCATTTTTATATATAAGGAGAGAGAAGTTATTAATAGCATCAGTGTTTATTGGTCTTGCTGTTTCTTTTAAACTTTATGCGCTTTTGTTTGTTCCGTTTTTATTTCTTAAAGCAAAAAACACAAAAGAAAAGATATTGTCTGTAATTATTCCAATATCAATCTTTATGATTACAATAATTCCGTTTTTATCCCCAAGTTTTGTAAATTCAGCACTTCTTTCTGGATTATCAACTAGGATTTTTGGTCCAAGTTTTACAATAGGTTTTGGAGAATCAATTGTAATGGGACTATTTTTAATGACAGCATTATTCTTTGGAGGTTTTGTCAATGATCGCAAAGTTCACTTGTTCAACTATTTAGTTAGTATACTTTTAATTATTTTTTCTTTTTCTCATTTTCATATATCGTGGCTACTTTGGATTGCACCATTTTTGGCAATATTAGTTGTTAAAAGGCCAGTATTGTCAGTGCCAATATTTTTCTGGGCAGTCTTTGCGATGGCAGTTCCATTATTCTATTCAGACCGTTCAATGACAATTTCATTATTTAGAATTTATACAACTTGGTATGATATGTTGCCAACACCGTTTTTAGTGATACAGAAGTTTTACGACCCTTTTGTGTTTCAAAGCATGTTGCATTCGGTTTTAGCAGGTATATCTGTAGTAATTGCATACAAAATAAATAAGAATGAATAAGCAAAGCTTGTTATTACATAATAATAAAATAATTATATTTACAACCACAACAATTTTATTTTTGTTGTTTGTGTTACCTGTTGTAATGTTAATTCCAATTAAAATGGTTCCGGCAAATGACCAACCAGGATATGGGGACATGGGACGAGTGTCAGTCTATGGTTTACGACAATTTACACAAGAATTTTTATCAACTGATACAAACTTAATGGCTATAGGAACGACAATTAAAAATCCAAATTTAAAGAATAAAAAAATAATTAAATTTAACTTGTATGATGAAAAAAATAATTTAATTAGAGAGGTTAAGTTAAACGGTTTTAATATAGGTGATGGCGATTTTGTTAAATTTGTGTTCGAGCCTGTTCCAGACTCTTCTCAAAAGAAATATAATTTTACGATTTCTTCACCTGAAGCAGGTGAGGAAGAAATTTTAGAGTTATTCTTGATCGGGCCAACCGACACTGTTTTAGATTATTCATATGACGATGAAACTAAACTAGGTGGCATCCCAATGGTTACATTTCATAAACCAGATAGTAGATGGGAAACTGTAAAATTAGTTTATCTCAATCTATTCTCCAAACTTCTATCTCTTGATTCTCGAAGAATTTAGTTAGGCCGATTTGTTCAGGATTTATTTTTGGTGCCACTTCCTTAGGATAATAAAGTATATTTGCTTTGGTAGATTTTAGAGCTGATTTTACTTCTTCAATTTTTTCACTCTCAAAAATTGTTTTTTTAATTGCTAGTCTTGGTCTGTAGTCATAGCCCATTATGTCCACCTGTTCATAATCATCAAAATATGTTCTTCTTGATGTTAAAGCTGAAATGTAGGAGGTATCAAACCAATCCCAGATATCGGGAATAGGTCTTTTAAGATTTAAGTACTGATTGTAAGGTGGTGTAATAATTACTGAATCCTCGTCAGTATTATTTTTAATATAACTTAGGGCTTCCAACTCCGCTGAACTTATTTTAGTAAATGGTTGCCTTAGATGGCTTTCGGAGATGTAAAATTCTTTAAAGAGTCTAACCTGAGTTGGAACCATTAATATTATAATTATTGGAATTAAAAACCAGAATTTTTTCTGACTGGTTATTTTTGAAACTGCTATCCCTGATAATATTCCAAATAGTAGAATAAAGTATTGTAAAAATTGTGCTGTGTTACTTGCAACTCCCTTTTGTAAAAATAGTAACGGTAGTAAAAGTGAAAGAATAATTGAAATTTTAAAAATTGCATTAGTTTTGACAAACTCCCAAAGTCCTAAAAACCTCATTCCCAAATTTCCAAAGAAGAAAATTAAAAATCCCATTCCCTCAAGCCAAATAACTCTTTTCCAATTGTGTTCATAAATATAAGTTTGACGTCTTAACTCCCAATCAAGAAGATTAAGTCTTGAAGGTTCAACTATCATAGTTCTTATGTACCACCATGGTTCGTAAATTAAAAAAGTTCCAGAATTTGAAGAATTTGGAATGTAAAGTGTGAGTGCTAAGATTCCGCTTACTAAAGAAAGAAAAAATAGTCTGGCATCTTTTTTGAATATTAATTTCCATGAACCAATTATTGATATAGTGGAAAGTAAAATAACTCCAGCATAGATTTTAAATGCAGAAATAGTTCCTAACAATATAAACGAAATTAAAAAATATTTTGTTTGTTGCCTTTTCTCTTTTTGATCAATATAAACTAAACAATAATAAATTGTAGTTAAAAATAAAAAGTTAGATATGATCTGAGGTGGATTACCACTTGAGCTTTGTATCTGAGTAGCCCAAAATACACTTTCTCCTTTACCAATTAAATAGCCAAAACTACCTGCAAAATAGGTAAAAATGACAGCCCAAATTGACGCTGAAAAACTTTTAGTTAGCTTCTTAGTCAAATAAAATACAGAGGCTCCAAGAAATAACGAATAGAAAAACGGAAATATTCTAAAGTATAAATTTTCGTTTGTTAGTCCAGTATATTTGCTAACCATACTTGGCAAAATATCTGAGAAGAAATGGTAATTTTTTAGTGGTGTTCCTGCGAAAATTGGATTTTGAAATGGGTATCCTTTCTTGATTTCTTCCATCAAGGACATATGCCATGTTCCATCGTGGCCATGAGCACTCCAAAAAAGAAGATCCCCGTTTTGATATATTCCACTTGGAGCAATGACTGCAAGTTGTCCAATAATTCCAATTCCAAATATTACTATTACTAATAATGCTTGCGGGTTAAATTTAATTTTTACCAACGAAGTTGGCCAAGCTCTGCTTACTGCTTTGACTAATGACTTGTAGCCAATGACTAATGACAAAATCAAGATAGGAATGATTAAATAGGGAATATTTAGTACAATTAGGATATATGAAAGTAGGGTTGTGGCAGCAAATACAAAAATTGAGCCCATTAAAATGGATTCCATCATCAAATTATATACTAATTGGCATATTAATACTTGGATTTGTTCTTCGTATTTACAAAATTTCTTCAATGCCATTATATGGAGACGAACTAACAATGGTTTACGATTCTTATTCAGTACTTAAGACAGGGATGGACCAAACGGGAGAATTTTTACCACTGACCTTTAAAATGGGTGCAGGTAGACCTGCAGGCTATGTATATGCCTCAATTCCATTTGTGGCAGCCTTTGGACCAAGTGTTTGGGGTGTGCGAGGTCTATCAATCCTGTCAGGCATGGGAATAATTATACTTATGTATTTTTTCGGAAAGAAATTGTTTTCTGAAAGTATTGGCCTGACCGCAAGTTTTTTGACATCAATTTCTCTTTGGGACATTTATTTATCTCGTGCAGGTTTTGAGGCACATTTTGCATTGTTTTTAGCATTTTTTGGAGTAGTTTTGTTTCTATACCAAAAATATATTCCTGCAGCAGTTTTTTGGGGACTCGCTGTATTTACATATCCAACATTTAAACTAACTATTCCATTATTAATCATTGTTTTGATGCAATATTTAGGATTTATGAAAACACTAAAAAATAAATCGTTTCTTATCTCGATTATAATTTTGGCTATTTTTGCAGGCTTTGCGGTTAATGAAACTTTTAAAGGCGTTTCTGAAGAGAGATTTTTGAGGTTAAATGTTTTATCAGATTTGAATTTAAAGGAAGACATCACACAGAGCATAAATGAGCAAAGAAAATTATCTACCCTGCCTAAATCAGTAAAAACTTTAATTTATAATAAACCACTAAGATATACCAGAATATTGTTTGAGAATTATGTTGAAAATTTATCACCGAGCTTTCTGTATCTGCGAGGCGACAGAAATCCACGTCATAATCCTGGGGAATGGGGAATGATGTATTTAGTTGATATTCCACTTTTATTTATAGGTCTTTACTTTTTAATGAAACTTAAAAAAAAGGAGCTTGTTTTTCTATGTGTCTGGATTTTAATAGTTCCGTTAGCAACCATGCTTCTTGGTCAAACTCATGCACTTCGCAATAATTTGATGTTGCCTCCTCTTATATTAATTTCAGCTTTTGCTTTATTAAATTTACCTAAATTAATATCCACTTTTGCAATTTTTGTTATGGGAACTCAATTAGTTTTTGTTTTAATGACTATTTACTTTTTTGCTCCTCACAAGTTTGGTTCATTTTGGTCACTTGATGCCAAAATTGCATCTGTAGCAGCGGTTGGTCAATCAAAGGATAAAACCGTAGTACTTTCCACAAAGATTGATGATATAGAATATGCATATCCAGTTTATGCAAAAATCGACCCTAAATTAGTAATTTCACAATATCAAAAATGGCCAAAGGTATATGGCAATGTAATAATCTCAAATGAATAAATATTTTAAAGTTGGTTTGTTTCTAATTCTATTTTTAGCATTTAGTTTAAGATTTATAAAAGTTACTTCAATTCCGCCATCGCTGAATTGGGATGAGACATCAATTGGCTATAATGCCTATTCTATTCTTAAAACTGGTAGGGATGAATGGGGCGAATTTATGCCAGTTCACTTTAAGTCTTTTGGTGAATATAAACTTCCTGCACAAATATACGCATCAATTCCGGCAATTGCAATTTTTGGATTGAATGAGTTTGGGGTTAGAATAACACCAGTAATTTATGGAACACTATCGGTTTTACTATTGTATCTGTTAGCACAAGAACTTTACCGAAAAAGAGAGATTTCATTGATATCATCATTTTTATTAGCAGTTTCGCCTTGGCATATACAATTAACTAGAGGGTCGTTTGAGTCGTCATTCTCTCTGTTTTGGTTTTTAATGGCACTTTTATTTTTAGTCAAAGGACTTAAAAAACCAAAGTGGTTAGTTGTGTCAATGATACCATTTGTGATATCTGTCTATACATATAATACTGCAAGAGTTTTTATTCCTCTGTTTTTATTTGCCGTAACTATTCTTTATAGACAATATTTTTGGAAAGTAAGAGGATGGTATTTAGCTGCCGGTGTAGTTTTTGCAATTTTAGCTGCTCCTATTGTTCCTTTTGTTCTTTCGGGTGATGCTGCAGCAAGATATAAATTGGTAAGCATCACAGACGATGCAGGTTTAATTCCAAGACTTGATGAAAGAAGAAATTTATCCAAACTTTCACCATTAATTACAAAGTTGATACATAATAGATATACATATAACACATATTATTTCTCACAAAATTATATTGCACATTTTACTCCAGATTTCTTGTTTATAAACGGTGCAGGGCATAAACAACATCATGTTCAGGGTGTTGGTGAACTATATTGGATTCAGGCTCCATTTTTATTGTTTGGGCTGTATTTGTTAATTAAACAAAAAGATAAGCAAAGCTTGCCACTTCGCGGTGAAAGTTTAAAAATTTTACTCCCCTGGTTATTTTTAGCTTTTGTGCCTGTATCAATGACAAACGATAGTATTCCAAATGCGTTGAGAACATTAATTGCAGTGCCTGTCTATCAAATATTTACAGCAGTTGGAATTTACAATTTTCTAAAATTGACTGAAAACAAAAAACTGAAAACTTTTGTATTAATCGCAACGTTAATTTTATTTGGACTAAATTTTGGTATTTATCTTAAAAAATACTATGTTGATTACGCTATTAGTTACTCTCGTGATTGGCAATATGGCAACTCCCAAGTAGTAAGGTACATAAAAGAAAATCAAGATAAATATGATTTAGTTGTGTTTACAAGGGCATATGGTGAGCCACATATCTTCACTCTATTTAATTTAAAATATGATCCAGTAAAATTTCAGAATATCCCAAATCTAGAACGATTTGAAACATTTAATTGGGTAAGAGTTTTAAGATTTGATAAATATTATTTTCCTGATTTAGGTGATATTGGAACAAAATATGAGGATATAATTAAAACAAACCCAGACAAAAAGATATTATTCATTGGTAAGCCAAGCGACTTTTCAGAAAATGCAAAAATACTTGAAAAAATAAACTTTCTAGACGGTGAAGTAGCCTTTGAAATAACAGAAAATTAATGGATAATAATTTATCAATATCACAGAACTTTTTAGTAAATAATGATTTTGTAAACGAATTAATTAGTAAATCATCAATAAATAATAATGATCTGGTTATAGAAATTGGTTCTGGAAAGGGAATAATTACAGAAATATTAGCAAAAAAAGCCAAAGAAATTATTGCTATAGAATTCGACTCAAGACTTGCTTTAAATTTGAAGGTCAAATTTGAGGATTATAAAAATGTAAAGATTTTAAATGAAGATTTTTTAAGATACATACTTCCAAATAAGCCGTTTAAAGTTTTTTCTAACCTTCCATTTAGTTTATCTGCTGACATTCTCAATAAACTTTTAAAGTTTCCAAATACAATGAGTGAAGCATATTTAATCCTGCAAGATAAAACAGTTGAAAGGTTTATGGGAGAAGGCAATCAAATATCAACTCTTTGGAAGCCTTTTTATGAGATATCTATACTACAAAAAATTAGTAAAAATGAATTTAGACCTGTCCCAAAGGTTAATATCGTTTTTTGTAAATTCGAAAAGCGTAAAACTCCAATGATTGATGTGGCTAACTACCAATTATATAGAGACTTCGTGATTTATGGATATAATCAATGGAAACCAACACTTTTAGAAGCGTTCAGTAAACTTTTTACCAAGGAGCAATTAAAGATTATTTCTAAGAAGTGTAACTTAGATAATTTGAAACCTTCAGAGACGAAAATTAATCAATGGCTCGGCTTATTTGATGCTTTCCAAAACCATGTTTTAGATAAAAAGAAACTTTTTGTCAAAGGGTACGAAATAAAACAAATTAATAAACAAAAAGATATGATAAAAAGGCATAGAACTAACACATGAAAAAAGTAATTAATTTTCTCAAAGACAACTTTATATTGATTTTAATTTGCCTTGTATTTTTAGGAACTAGACTTTTTAGAATTGATTCGATCCCCGCTTCAGTTTATTGGGATGAGGCCTCAATCGGTTATAATGCCTATTCTGTCCTTACGACTGGACGAGATGAATGGGGGGAATTTTTGCCACTTCACTTTAGAGCTTTTGGTGAATTTAAACTTCCTGTTTATATTTATTCAGTAGTTGTATCTGAGTTTTTCTTTGGCCTAACCCCGTATGCTGTACGGTTACCAGCTGTTATTTTTGGATTGCTTTCAGTTTTGGGTTTATATCTAGTTGTATTAAAGATCACTAATCAAAAAAAGATTGCTTTATTAAGTTCGTTTTTATTTTCAATTACTCCTTGGTTTTTTATATTTTCAAGAACTGGGTATGAGGCAACTGCAGGACTAGCATTTTTTATCTGGGCAATTTATTTTTTAAATAAAAAAACTTTAGTTATAGCAACGCTTCTATTTATGATATCTGCATATAGTTACAATAGTTTTAGGATATTAACGCCATTAATATTGACGCCAGTTTTAATATATTATTTATATAAGCAAAGCTTGCTTGTTCCAAGTAAGAAAGAATTTATCGTCGTTGCGCTATCAATTACGATCTTGATTGTTAGTGTAATTCCACTTTATAAATTATATAAACAAGATTCAGGTCTTTCAAGGCTTCAAACTGTTGGTTCGAAGAAAAATATTGTAACTAATTATTTTAAAAACTTTTCACCAAGCTATTTATTTTTAAATGGAGATACTAATCCCAGAAGTCAGATTCCACAAACAGGCCAATTATATTATTTAGATGCAATATTTTTAGTATTGGGTGTTTTATATATTTTTAAATCAAAAAATCCAAAACTACTTTTAGTTTTAGCCCTTTTGTTATTAGCACCAATTCCTGCTGCGATTACTAAAGAAAATCCACATGCATTACGCGTGATTTTAATGAGCCCTGTTCTCTCGACAATATCTGCAATAGGAATTTATTATTTAACTGAAATTTTTAAAAAACAAAGAGGTAAATTATTAACAGTTATTGTAGTGTTATATGCATTATCTTTTGAAAGCTACATGTATAAATTCGGGACTGAATATAATAAATTATCTTCATCTGCTTGGCAAAGTGAATACAAAGAAATTTTTAAAAAACAAAAGGGAGGATGTGTATCTGATCAATTTGCCCAACCATATATATTTGCGCTTTTTTACCAAAAAGTTAATCCAAATGACTTTATAAATACACGAGTTTTAAATCTTGTTTCAGATTGGGGTTTTTCAACAGTTGCATCCTTTGGTAGCTTTACGTTTCCAAAAATATGCAAAAACTAACATATTTCATATTAATATTAATTGTTTCACTTGCAGGATTTTTGAGATTTTACAAATTGGACAAAATTCCAGCATCACTTAACTGGGATGAAGTTGCAGCGGGGTATAATGCTTATACTATTGCAAATTGGGGTGCTGATGAATATGGAAACAGATTTCCGATAGTTTTTAAATCTTTTGCAGACGACAAGCATCCTGTACATATTTATATAACTTCCGTTTTTGTTAAAATTTTTGGATTGTCTGATTATTCAGTTCGGGCAAGTAGTGCAGCTATTGGAATACTTTCAGTTATGGCAATATTTCTTTTATCTCGTGAATTGTTTAAAAATAATATAGCTGCACTTTTCTCGGCATTGTTTCTGGCTGTATCACCGTACCATATACATTTTTCAAGAGGGCTTTGGGAAAATAATTTTGCCTTATTTTTTCTAATTGCAGGCTTGGCATTATTTTATGTTGGACTTCGAAAAAAGAATTATTTATTGCCAACTTCATTCATTTCTTTTGGACTAAGTTTTTTTTCATATCATTCCGCAAAAATAGTTGTACCACTAGTTGTTTTGCTCGTATGTTTAATTAATATAAAGAAATTATTTGAAAATAAAAAAATGCTTATTTTGTCAATTGTGGTCTCACTTATTTTTGCGACTCTTGTTGTAAAAGATACAAGAATATTAGGTTTTGCGAGGATTAATCAAACTAGATTTTCTAATGATGTTATAAATAAATATGGTGGAGAATTAGAAACGATAATTCATAACTACAAAAGTTATTTTAGTTATTCATATTTATTTAAAAACGGTGATCAAGGTCCGAGGGCCTCAGTAAAAGTAATTGGCGAGTTTTATAAGGCTGACTTTGTTCTATCCATAATCGGCCTACTTGCATTATTTATTCGTAAAAAATGGCAAGCAATATTAGTAATAGTTTCTTGGTTATTATTATCTCCAATTCCAGGTGCAGTTTCAGCGACTGAGCCAAGTGCCATAAGAGGAATTTTTACGATAGGACCTGTGTTACTCCTATCGGCGAATGGAACAGAAGCTCTGATTGCCCTTTTCAAAAGTAAATGGTTAAAAGCATTGTCAATAATAATTATATTAACCTTTTTATCTAAAGAAGTCGCTAATTACTTGGACTATTACTTTAATGTCTATCCAGTTAAAGAAGCAATTGAGTGGCAGTATGGAATGAAACAGATTGTAGAATATGCAGAAAAAAATCCCAATGTTTATAAAATGTACGTAGATAATATTAGACAACAGCCATACATATATTTTCTTTATTACTTAAAGGTTTCCCTCCCTGAGTTATTAAGTACGGTAAAGTATGATAATAGTAATGCAAAAAGTTTTAATACAGTATTGTCTTTTGATAGATACCAATTTGGGAGCTGGAACATAATTGAAAGTTATCCAAATGAGGGAATCGTCTACGCCGTAACTCCAAGTTATTACACGGGTCTACGCCATATTCAACAATTTGATGTAGTAAAACAAATTAAATATCCAGATAAAACTGACGCATTTTATTTAGTCACTGGGCATAATCAATAGTGTAAAATATATAGGTATGAAATTAAGTGTAGTTCTAGCAACCAGAAACGAAGAAGAAAACATCTCCAGATGTTTGAAGTCCGTAAAGTTAATAGCTGATGAAATTATTATTTTTGATGAGTATTCAACTGACAAAACAAAACAGATAGCAGAAAGTTTTGGAGCAAAAGTATTTTTACACCCACATCATGATATTTTTCATATTACAAAACAAAAAGCAATTGATATGGCAAAAGGTGAGTGGATTTTGCAACTTGATGCAGACGAAGTAGTAACACCAGAACTTGCCGAAGAAATTAAAAAAGTATTGAGAGGTGAATTAATTGTAATTAAAGATCCAAAAAAACAAAAATTATTTTCAAGACATCAAGAACTATTGGAGCTTAGAGATAGAAAGTTAGGAAACGGATCAGATGAGATTGTTGCTTATTTTATTCCAAGGATTAATATGTTTTTAAATAAACCATTGATTCATGCTGGTGTTTATCCTGATGGTGTAATAAGACTCTTTAAACGAGGAAAAGCAAGACTCCCAGGAAAATCTGTCCATGAACAAATGGAAATTGATGGCAAAGTCGGGTGGTTAAATGGTGATTTATTGCATTACGATTCTCCAACTTTAAAAAGATACTTGGCTCGTCTTAATCGTTATACAGATTTAAAGGCTCAAGAACTAAAAAGTTCAAAAACACCAAAAAACTTGTGGTCGTTTTTGCTGTTTACCATATGGCATCCAGCATATACCTTCATGCTGTTGTTTTTTAGGCATCTTGGTTTTCTTGATGGTGTAAATGGCTTTCTCTGGTCATTCTTCTCCGCTCTCCACTTCCCAATTGCTTATTTTAAGTATGTTACTTCTTGACACCTGTTATAATTCTGTAATAATTATGACACATGACACAACAATTAATAACAATGGAATCGTTTGCGTCTGTTCAAGAAGCTCAAGCAGGAATAACAAAACTTTTTGCTCGAGCTAAAGATAAAGGTAAATTTGTGAGAGTAATGAGAAATCAAGAACCACTTGGTGTATTAATTCCCAATACAATTTGGGAATCATTAGTTGAAGACATCGAGGCTTTATCAAGCCCAAATTATATAAAAGCAATTGCAGAATCTCGAAAATCTAAGAGATCATATTCTTCAGATGAAGTTAAGGAGATGTTGGACTATAATTAATTAGTGTATTCTTACGAATTCAAATCTAAAGCATTAAAACAGCTAAAGAAATTGGATAAATCTGTTCAAAGAAAGATTATTGACAAGATGGATTTAGTATCAAAAGAAGAAGTTCTCTTTAGTAACAAAAGATTAACAAAGTTTAGAATTGGCTCGTATAGATTGAGAATTGGAGATTATCGCATAATTTATGACATTGATGGCAAAATGATTACAATATTGCTACTAGGTGATAGAAAAGATATTTATAAATAATTATGATTAATATCTGGCGGATTTTTGCCACTTACCAAGTCTGAGACAATTTCGCATATAAATGAACATTTTAAACAATAAATTTGATGAGGATTATGACAAACAAAATCAAATTTTATAAAAACATTATTTTGTAATTTCTTCTCTAGAAATTCCTGATTCGCGAAGTAATGAAATTAAAGTTCCTTTTGGAATTTCACTCAAATGCATTGCAATTACTGCACGCTTTTCGGTTTTTGGATTAAACATAACTAAATGACTTCCTGACTGGTGATCTTCAATAAATCCTAATTGTTTAAGTTTCTTTAATAATTTCTTTGAAGTAAAATTTGGTAGCTTAGGCATATGAAAACGGCGTTGGTGTATCCATGTTAATAGTTGAGAAGAATGAATGTTCATCACTCGGCGCAACTTCCTCATGTTTTTTTAAACTTGCCAAATACGCATGAATAGCTTCTCTGGCCATTTTTTTAGCTTCCGTTAAGTTTTTACCATAAGTAACACACCCTGGAAGTGAAGGAACAATGACGGTAAAACCTCCTTCAGGTTCGGCGTTAAAAATTAAGTTATATGTAACTTTTTTCATATATACACCTATTCTAGAATAGTAAGTCAAGAAAAACAAGGTTATACTCATAAAATGCTCCAACAAATTGAAATTAATGATAAATTTAAAGAGACGCTTCGTATTGTTGAAACGGGTAAGAATTTATTTATTACAGGGAAGGCTGGGACAGGTAAATCAACCCTCTTGAAGGTTATTAGAGACACTTTAACACAAAATTATGCTGTACTTGCTCCAACTGGAGTTGCTGCAGTCAACATTAAAGGACAGACAATACATTCTTTTTTTGGTTTCAGACCCGATATCACAATAGAAAAGGTTTTAAAGAAGAAAAACCCAAGAAATCCTGAAGTATATAAAAATCTTGAAGTTTTGATTATTGATGAAATCTCAATGGTTAGAGCAGATTTACTAGACTGTGTAAATACGTTTTTAACTATGCACGGACCAGAAAAAGGCAGGTCATTTGGAGGAGTGCAACTTATATTTATTGGAGACTTGTATCAATTGCCACCAATAGTTACATACAAAGAAAAAGAAATTTTTAGCGAGATGTATATCAGTCCATACTTTTTTGATGCAAAGGGATTTAGTGAAACGGAATTTAGAATAATTGAACTAACTAAAATTTATAGACAAACCGAAGAAGAATTTGTAAAAATATTAAATGCTGTTAGGAATAAGTCATTAAATGAAGAATTACTTTATTCACTAAACAAGAGAGTTGATTTTAATTTTGATCCAGATCCGAATGAAGGGTATATAGAGCTTGTAACAATTAATGCAAAAGCGCAAGAAATCAATTATAAAAGATTACAGGAATTAAAAGGAAAAATGTATTCATATGAAGGAATAATATCTGGAGATTTTGATGATAGATCATATCCTGCCCCTCATGTCTTGGATTTAAAAGTAGGAGCACAGATAATGCTTACCAATAATGATCAACTTGGCAGATGGATAAATGGAACTGTTGGAGTAGTCAATAAAATTGAAGAAACAAAAGAAGGAAATAATATTTTTATTAAACTAGAAAACGGTGAAATCTATGATGTAGGACCTAATAAATGGGAAATGTATAAGTTTTCATTTGATAGATTAAGCCAAAAAATAACTTCCGAAATCGCAGGGTCATTTACTCAATATCCCTTAATTTTATCTTGGGCCGTAACTATACATAAATCACAAGGAAAAACTTTTAACAAAGTAATAGTAGATATGGGAACAGGTGCATTTACACACGGTCAAACTTATGTCGCACTTTCAAGATGCACAACATTATCTGGTTTGATCTTACGTGTCCCAATTGAAAAAAGACATATTCTTTTGGATTACAGAGTTGTTACATTTTTAAATAGTTATAAATTAGGTGTAGAATAAAATCATGGATTTAAGCGGAAAGATCAATAAATATTTAGTAGATCAACTCCAGAATTTAAACAACATAAATGAAATAAGAATTTCTCAAGAAGATCTTCCTGGATTTATTTACAAAAATTTGACTACATCAAAATATAGACGTCATTCAATTTCAAAAGAATACCAAGATCATATAAAAAACGTGATCAACGTATCGATTAAAGATAATAAACCGATTCCACTTGTTTGGGTTTTCGGATGTTATAAATTATGGAGGTTAAAAGAGTCTCCTTATGCAGATTGGGCAGAGTTGTTTTTCTTAATCCATAAAATAAACTGGTTAAAACCAATTTTATCTGTTTACAAACCAGGAGTATGGTTTGATTTTTTTGCTGATGGTATCGTAGTTCCAGTGATGAATAATATTACAAAAAAAGAAATGGATGAATACCAAAAAAGTTTTGTAGATATACTTCTTTTTATAAAAAGACACACCCCTAATAATTTACAGTTTACTTTACACACACTTGAAGATTTGTATGGGAAAGAATCAGAATTTCAAAAAGAGTTTAAAGTAAATTATAAAAAAATTATAGATCAAGATAAAATATCACGATTAGTGTTATCCGAACAACAAGCAAATATTATTAAAATGAATGTAAAGTCTGAGAGAGATTTGACCGTTGACGATTTACACAAATCTCAACTTATTTTTGAAGCTTTTTTGCTAAGTTCAAAAAGACGGCCATATTACAGAACACCCGAAAAAATATTTTTAGATAGTTTTCCAATCAAAAATACACTGCCTATTGGTGTTACACGAGCATCTACCGTTAGGTTTTGGGTTGGTGTAGGGGTACTTAGGAAATACAAAGATTCATTTATTGAGGACATTTTGTCAGTGAATCAGTTGCAACAAACAAATCTTTCAAATTATAAAGTTACGATTGATGGATTAAACGGACATAATTTTAAATCGATAAATTTGATACAATCATAATATGAAACTAAAAGACAAAGTTGCAGTTGTAACAGGAGCAACTGGGGGAATTGGTAGAGAATTAGTAAAAAAGTTAGATGATGAAGGCGTTAGATTGATTATATTATCCAGAACTGAAAGCGAACTACAAACTTTATTAAAGACTCTAACAACCAAAAATAGTACATATTATGTTTGTGATCTTTCCGATCAAGAAGATACTGAAAAAGTTGCAAAAAGAATATCGACAGATTTCACAAATATTGATTTATTAATAAATGCAGCGGGTATCGGAATTTACAAGATACTTGAAGAAGTTACTTTGGATGAGTGGAATAAATCGATGAATATTAATTTGAACTCGGTATTTATTTTGATTAAGGAGTTAATACAATCATTAAATAACACAAAAGACTCTCTAATTATTAGCTTAGGTTCAGAAATGGGTGTTAGTGTAAAAGCTGAACGTAGCGCCTACTGCACATCGAAATTTGCACTTCGAGGATTAATGCTTACCTTAAATGAAGAATACAAGAGGTTTAATAATCCTAAATTTTGTTTACTAACATTGGGGAGTGTCTTAACTAGTTTTGGTCCAATGAGTTTTGAAGAAAAAAAGAGAGATATGGAAAATGGGAAAGGATATTTAACTCCGGAATGGGTTGCAAAAAAGACAATTGAAATATTAAAGTTAGAAAAACAAGAGGTTGAATACGAATTTTCATCCCCAGACTATAATATGACATGACTTGTGTCTTAGGATATAATTACTTCATAATCTATGAAAATTGCATACGTAAAGGGTGTTAATAGCAACTTAGATTCTACTCGGGGTATCGGTGCTAATACTAAAATGCTATTGGAAGCTTTAGCAAATTTTAAAAATAATAAATTTAAAGTTGTTAATTCGCCAAGAGACGCAGATATTATCCATTATGTAAAATTCCACCCCTTTTTTATTTCTCTCCCTTTTACAAAACCCAAAAATTCTAAATTAGTTTTAACAATTCATGATCTTATACCACTAATTTATCCTACACATTATCCCCCTGGCGTTAAAGGAAATGTTAGATTTTTAATTAATAAATTTTTGGTCAAAAAAAATGTTGATAGAATTATTACTATTTCTGAGACATCAAAGAAAGATATTTGTAGATTCCTTGGTGTAAAACCTGACATCGTTGATGTCACTTACCTTGCCCCAAAACAAGTATTTGAAAAATTAAAAATAGGCGCATGGGTCAAAGAAATAACAAATAAATACAATTTACCTCAAAAATTTGTACTCTTTGATCATGGAGTTAACTATAATAAAAATCTACCCACTTTAATGGAAGCGTGTAAAATTGCCAAGATTCCACTGGCTGTAGTTGGCAAAGAAACAGAAAATATAGGTAAACTTGATTTAAACCATCCTGAACTTTCACACCTAAAAGGAGTTGATTTCTCAGGTGTATTAAAATTAGGGTTTGTCAGTGATGAAGATTTAAATAAACTATTTAATTTAGCATATATCTATATCCAACCATCTTTTTATGAAGGGTTTGGCATGCCTGTATTGGAAGCTATGGTTGTGGGTTGTCCTGTTATAGCTTCAAGAACGCAAGCAATAGTTGAAGTTGGAGGAGATGCTTGTTTGTATTTTAATTCTAGTGGAGTAGGTGATCTTGTAGAAAAAATAAACATGTTTAAGAATGATGAAAAATTAAGACAGGAATATATAAAAAGAGGATTTAAACAAGTTAAAAAATATTCATGGGAAAAGGCTGCAAAAGAAACATTAGGAGTGTATGCAAAAGCGTGATTATTTATTCATCTTAAGAAGCTTCCTAATTTGGAGAATTGTAATAACCACCGTTGCAATTTTAGCTATTAAGTATGTGCCACTTTCTGGAATTAATTTCTTCGGTGGAAAATATATTAACTATATTACAAACCCATTGTTCTGGGGGTGGGCAAATTTTGATGGTGAGCATTATCTATCAATTGCTATCTATGGATACAAAGATTTACAGTTAGCATTTTTCCCGGCCTATCCGTTTTTAATGAACATAGTTTCTAGATTAATCGGTTCAGGTATTACGTATTATCTTTGGTCCGGTATTATACTTTCAAATGCATTATTTTTAGGATCATTGATACTTTTTTGGAAAGTTATAAAACTTGACTACTCAGAAAAGATTGCCAAATTATCTGTTATTTTACTTTTAGTATTTCCAACATCTTTTTATTTTGGATCTGTTTATACAGAATCATTGTTTTTGTTTGTCTCGCTTTTAACTTATTATTTATATCGAAAAGATAAATATCTTGCCGCAGGATTAGTAGGCATTGTAATGACTTTAACTAGACTTTACGGTATTTTTGTAATTGTTATGATTCTGGTTGATCTATTAAATAAAAAAACTAATATAGCGAAAATTATTAAAGAAAAAATATATTTAATAGGGATATCAATTTTTGGAATTATAGCTTATATGTGGTTTTGTTTCCTGAGTAAGGGTGATCCACTAGCCTTTTATAGTTTACAAACAAACGTAGGTGAGCATAGATCGCTTGATCTAATTATGTTGCCCCAGGTATTCTATAGATATTTTGTCAAAATTATTCCTAATTTAACATGGAGTTATTTTCCAGTAGTTTTTACAACTTTACTTGAGGTATTTGTTGCTGTTTTATTTTTAGCCATATTAATTTTTAGCCTCAAAAAGCTAAAATGGGATTATTGGGTTTATATACTTTTTGGATATTTAATACCTACTTTAACAGGTAGTTTCTCATCTCTCCCTAGGTACGTTCTAGTCCTTTTCCCTGCATTTATTTTTATGGCAACAAGGTTAGAAAAAGCTAATACTTTTTTAAGGCTTGGAATATATTTAAGTTTAGCTATAATTGCAATAATAGCAGAAGCTTTGTTCTTTAGAGGATATTTTGTATCATGATAAAAAATAATTACTGGTCAGACAAAAAAGTTTTAATAACAGGAGGTAATGGTTTTCTTGGTACCCATTTAGTTAAAAAGTTAAAAGAACTTAATCCTAAATCAATTAGAATTGCAGATAAGCATAGCTTGACGCTTCGCGATAAAGACAACTATGACCTAAGAAATTATCAAGATTGCTTGAGGGCCTCAAAAGGAATGGATGTTGTAATTCATCTTGCCGCTAAAGTTGGAGGAATTGGTTTTAATAGGGAGTTCCCCGCAGACCTCTACGAAGATAACATTTTGATGGGTACTTTTATGATGAAGGCAGCAAGGATAAACAAAGTAAAAAAATATATGGCATTGGGAACAATTTGCGCATATCCTAAATTTACCCCTGTTCCTTTTAAAGAAGACAATATTTGGAATGGCTATCCTGAAGAGACAAACGCACCTTATGGTTTAGCTAAAAAGATGCAGTTAGTTCAAGCGCAAAGTTATAGAGAACAATATGATTTTAATGCTATATGTCTTTTTCCTGTTAATTTATATGGTCCAGGTGATAATTTCAAACCAGAATCATCTCATGTAATTCCCGCTTTAATCAAAAAATTTGTAGAGGCCAAAAATAGCAGTGCAAAAGAGGTTGTTGTGTGGGGGAGTGGCAAGGCGACGAGAGAATTTCTGTATGTTAAAGATGCAGTAGAAGGGATACTTAAAGCTTGCGAAAAATATAATAAATCAGATCCGGTTAATTTAGGTGCTGGATTTGAAATATCAATTAAAGATTTGGCAGAACTTATTAAAAAATTGACCGGTTTCTCTGGTAAATTAATTTGGGATAGAACAAAACCAGATGGTCAACCAAGAAGAAAACTGGATACAAACAAAGCCAAAAAAGAATTTGGATTTGTTTCAAAAACAAACTTTGCAAAAGGATTAAAAGAAACTATAGAGTGGTACAAAAAACAATGAATATATCAATAGTTCTGCCTGTGCACAATGAGGAGAGTAAAGTGCTCCAAGTATTAAAAGATTTATTAAAAGCTAAATTTAATGTTGTTGTTGTGGATGATGGAAGCACTGACAATTCTAAATTAAAAATTCTAAATGCTAAATTAAGAAACGTAAAGTTATTGGAACACAAAATTAATTTAGGTAAGGGTGCAGCACTTAAAACAGGATGTGAATATGCTTTTTCTCACGGCGCTGATGCTGTTATTATGATGGATTCAGATGGTCAACATTTAGTGTCAGATTTACCAATGTTTGTAGAAAAACTTGAAACAGAAAAATTTGATGTAGTGTTGGGATCTCGTAATTTAAATATGGGAGTTCCGCTTGTTAGATACTTGGGTAATAAAATGGCATCAGTAATTGTAAGTACTCTTTATGGCATATATGTTTCTGATTTAATATCAGGTTTCAGGGCAATTACAAAAAAAGCGTATAAAAAAATAAAATGGGAATCAACTGGCTATGGTGTTGAAACAGAGATGATAATTCGATTAAAAAAGGAAAACCTCGCTTATTGTGAAATTCCAGTTGCAACTATATACTATGATGGTTATAAAGGAGTAAGTATTTTGGATTCGTTCGGAGTGTTTATGAATTTGTTTTACTGGAAACTTAAAAAATGATCATTGGTTTACAAATTACAGGAATATTATTTGCACTTTTTATGATTTATTTTGCCATTTTGCATTATAAAAAGGGGCAATTAAATGGTATGGAAATTTCAAGCTGGATTACAATTTGGGTGCTTGTTATTTTAATAGTAATTTTTCCAGAAGTCGTAAGAGTATATGCCTTAAGCTTTGCAATTTCAAGAGTTTTGGATTTACTTATAGGTGGTGCATTTATTGTAATTTTTATAATGGTTGCGTCCGCTTATGTAAAAGTAAATAAAGTAGAGAAAAAACTTGAAGATTTAGTTCGTAAATTAGCCTTGAAAGAAAAGAAATGAAATCTCCGTTAATCTCTATAATTATTCCATCATATAACAAAGTTAAATATATTGAAAAGACTTTAGAATCAATTGTTAAACAAAACTACAAAAATTTTGAAGTGATTATCCAAGATGGTGGGTCTACAGATGGTACTCTGGAAATTATTAAAAAATATGCCAGAAAATATCCCCAAACTGTGTCTTACGTATCAAGTAAAGATGGTGGGCAACTTGATGCAATTAATACAGGGCTTAAAAAAGCCAAAGGAGATATTGTAACTTTTATTAATGCAGATGATGTCTATGCAGAAGGTGCATTTGAATCAGTTGTAGGGCATTTTATAGAAAATCCTGATGCTTTATGGTTTGCAGGTCGTGGCATAGTTATAGATGAAAAGAATGTAGAAATTGCAAAAGTTGCAACTTGGTACAAAAGTTTTCTTCTTTTGCATTCTACATACTACATGCTACTTTCTACAAACTTTCTGATGCAGCCTTCAGTCTTTTTAACTAAAAAATCGATCGAAAAATATGGTTTGTTTACTGGCACAAAATTTTCGGTTATGGAATACGATATGTGGTTAAAGATTGGGGTGAACCAAATGCCAATTGTAATTAATAAAGTCCTGTCGCAATTTAGGATGGAAAAAGATACTAAAACCGGCACAAATTCTAAATTTTTATTAAAAGAAGATGAAAAAATAGTTAAAAAGCATACCAAGAATAAAATAATTCTTTTTTTGCATGTTGTGCATAATCTTGTAAGAATACTCATTAGTAAATTTATATCATGAAAATATTAATTACTGGCTCTTCTGGGTTTGTTGGTAAACATCTTGTTTCCTTGCTTTCAAAAAATCACAAAATTATTCAGTTTGATTTAATCAATGGATTAAACATATTAAATGAAGGTACTTTGATGAGTAAAATGAAAAATGTTGACACTGTAATCAACCTGGCTGCTTATATATCTGCTTCAGAGTCATGGGAAAAACCTAGAGAATACTTCGAAAACAATAGTATTGGTACTCTTTGTGTTGTCAGGTGTGCAATTAACGCAAAAGTAAAGAATTTTATTCATTTTTCTTCAGCAGCAGTAAAAGCAAGACCTCTAACTCCTTATGCCTTATCTAAAAAAATGTCTGAGCAAATACTAGAATTGTACAAAGATAAAATAAACATCATTCTTGTTCGACCGGAAAATATATATGGCAATGGACAAAAGGCATCATATGGATATGTTATACATAGTTTTATTAAGGCAGTTCAAAATAATCAGGCAATAAAAATTTTTGGTGATGGTAAGCAAATAAGAGACTTTATTTTTGTTGAAGATGTTGTTCGTGTTATTGAGAAAATTATTAATAAAAACATATACAACAAAACGATAAACTTAGGTAATGGAAAAGGTATAAACATCTTAGACCTTGCCAGATTAATATCAAAATTATTTGGTAAAAAATTAAGGATTGAATATTTAGAAAAGAGAGTTGAACCAAGAAAAAGTATTGCAAATATAGCTACCCTTAAAAATATTGGAATTGATACAAAAAAATTTATAAACTTAAGAAGTGGAATTAGAAAACTTAATTAATATGAATACAAAATTGTCGATAATATTATCTGCAAGAAATGAAGAAGAAATAATAAAAAAAACTTTAAACGAAATACTTGGATATTTAAGAAATAAAAAATATACATACGAGATATTGATAGTTTTGTTTCTACATAGATTACACAATTTTGCAAGAGTTATAATAGGAAGGTTTGTATGATAGAAATAATAATTAACTCTCCTTGGAAATTAACAAATGAGGTTTTAATGTATTTAATTAAGCCGTTTGTTTTTATTTATTTAAAAGTTAACGGAGTAAAAATTGGAAAAGGTTTCAAATTTTATGGTATGCCCAAAGTATTTAGGACAAGAGGAAGTAAAATCATAATAGGTAAAAACTTTGAAAGTCGAAATTGGTGGTTTAGTAATCCCTTGGGAGTTAATCATCCATTAATACTGTGTACTTGGAGCAAAAACGCCGAAATTATAATTGGTGACGATGTTGGAGTTTCTGGTGGATCAATAGTTGCAAATACTCAAGTAACAATTGGAAATAGAGTTTTAATTGGTGCCAATTCAACAATAATTGATACTGATTTTCATCCTACCGTTGGGATCAACAAAAGATATTCAAAAGAGGGAGTGAAATCAAAAGAGGTTGTGGTCGGCAACGATGTTTTTATTGGAATGAACGCAGTTATTTTAAAAG